>Ga0256405_10000289_pt1 | contig 166405 bp, 92 predicted proteins | sample RumenRJG_02DNA_FD_189096 | JGI IMG/M metagenome (GOLD analysis project Ga0256405, IMG submission 189096) | Bovine rumen microbial communities from Lethbridge, Alberta, Canada - RJG_02 | ecosystem: Host-associated > Mammals > Digestive system > Stomach > Rumen | place: Canada: Alberta...
TCTATCGTGGCGATGGAAGATATACTGATTATGATAGTCGGCAATTGTGAAGGCCAACGGAACGGCTGTGCATACTGCTACAACCCAAAGGAATATCCACACTATACGCTGAATAATACCCATTGGACGAATCTTGCCCGACAGCGATAACAGCATGTGGATGGTGCCATAAATAGGAATCAACAGTGTAAGGAAGAGTGCTACAACAAAGATGCCCAGTATGGTTGGATTATTAAGCCAAGCACCTGTCAGTCCCATAGCCTCAAGGCTAAATGGCACAGTACTGTTCAAAGGCAGAATGAGCGCACTAACAGTAGCGATAAGTGCAAAAAGGAATCCAATGAAAAGTCCAATGCATACTATCAATGCTATAATCACGAAGAAGGCAAAGCAGATCTTCAGCAGAAATGAGAAGAACATGCGAACCAAATTAGGACGTTGAATCGGCTGTTTCTCTTTCTCAACTACTACATCGGCCAGGTTCTGTGGTGTTACATTCTTTCCTTCCATCTGTAGCAACTGCTCTGGAGTCTTGGCCTCTGGCAATACAAGGGCAAGCACGATATAGATAAAGATGCCAACGCCATAGCACATAGTGAATAGTATGATAAGCAGACGCCAGATTACTGGGTCGGTGTTGGTATAAACAGCCAAGCCCGACATCACTCCTGCCAGCATCTTATCTTTGGGGTTGCGATAGAGTTTCTTTCCAGCAGTACGCTCGCGAACATTATTATATATTTTCTGTCCTGCCGAGCGGGCTTGCTCTTCCCAATTAGTGCTTTTCCCTTCTTCAGATTTCTTTTCTTCCTCGCCAGTCAGCTCTTCTGGCTTACCAATACGAGTGATGATATCTTTTACATGCTCGATAGTTATAGCCTCAATACCTTGCTGACGCAATTCGTCGAAGAGCTCAGCTACACGTGCTTCGATGTCATCAACAATCTCGTCACCTCCTTCCTGCTTACCAAATGAAGAACGGAGCGAGTCGATGTATTGCTGTAATAGTTCGTAGGCATCCTCGTCTATTTGGAAGAGGCGTCCACATAGGTTGATGGTAATATTCTTTTTCATTTTGATTCTAATAATTTTGGTGTAACGTTCTTAAGATAATTGATTGTGTTTGAGAGTTCTGTCCAAGCTGCGTCCAGACCTTCAAGGAATTTCTCGCCTTCTTTGCTTAATGCATAATACTTACGGGGAGGTCCTTGAGTTGACTCCTGCCATTCGTATTGCAGCAGACCGTCGTTCTTCAGGCGGGTCAGTAGTGGATAGAGCGTACCTTCAACCACAAGTAGCTCCGCATTTTTTAGTTGTTGGATAATGTCGCTGGCATACGATGGTCGATGCTCTAAGAGTAAAAGCACACAATACTCAAGCATGCCTTTTCTCATTTGCGACTTTGCATTTTCGATATTCATATCTTTGCCTTATTAAAAGATTTCGGCAGCAAAGATAAGCAAAAACACAGTACCTTGTATAACAAAGTACCAAGTTTTTGCAAGGAATTATATATATTTAACAATATGTGCCTTCGTCAACTCTGTTAGTTGACGGTTACAAATGGTTATATTATAGTGCAAATTCGGCAGTAATGCCCCACTTCATCATATTATTGTTCGATTTGTCAAATGTCTTATATAAATCAGCATGCAGTCTGGCATAATGCTTATCATTCCTTGAACCATAAACTCGGCAAAGTATAATTCTGGTTCGCCTGTAACGTTGAGTCGACGAGTAACGAAATACTTTCCTCCTTCATCGAATCTGAACGCCTCAATGTCGCCCGGCTTATAGGTATTACCCTTGTTAGAACCATTTGCCCAAAACTCGCATTGTCTCGACAATCTCTCATTAGTTCGGAAGTCGATGTTACCTCTGATGGTATCACCGTGGTTTGTGATGATGAATCCAGGTTTAGGGTTTACTTGTGCACGCATCTGCAAGGACATCATAGTCCCTAGCAGCAAAAAGAAAAAGATTTTTTTCATCTTATTTGTTTTGTTATTATATGGTTATTGATTTGATTTGAATTACAGATATACTCGAAGACCCAACAATGCATCAAATCGCTTGATGCCATAGAAGTCGTATTTATCTTCGTAACCTTCAGGCTTTTTCAATCTCATAGTTAATCCATTTGCGTGGAGACCTATGCCTAATCTATCCGTTAGCCTATATTCAACACCTAATTGGAATATGCTTCCCAGACCACTCTCGCTATCAGACAAGTCTACTCTATTGCTGGAGATACTTTCTGTATAATTGGCATATCCGAGTCCCAAAGCCATATCCATACGCCATTTACTGCCAAGGCATATTGCATAAAGGATGCTTGGTCCAATATAGTGGATATTGGCGTTGAAGCCTTCATCAAAAGAGGTGTGATAGAAAGAATAGTTTGCACCTAAGCCCAAACCATATTTCCAGTAGTGCTGGTAATCTACTGATGCAGCAAAGCCCGATTTCCTTTTATAAGTATGAGCGTATGTCTCTATTTCAGAAGTAATCCATGCTGGACCAGCATTCACTCTTATGATATTCTTCGGGTTATTATATATTTTGTCTCTTGTGCTGATTTGTTCTTTTGCCATTTCAGCCAATTCCTTGTCTCTATTCATTTCTATCTCCTGTAGAGAAGTCATTGGGTCTGTGGTTACAAGACTGTCAGGCATAAGCATCATCGTTCCCCATATACGATGGCAAGTCGAAGTCCATCGGCTTGGAGCCTTATGTTCATCAATACGAAGGACATTACCTCCACTTTCGGCCGTTTTCTTTACGGCCAAAGCCAGCATGTTGCCATACAAGCACTGATCGGTTGGGGTGATGCCCCCGTCAGTTACTTTTACTTTTCCAATAGCTCTTGCTTCTGCAGGTACAGGCTTGCCAACTTCGTATATTTTTACAGCGTCAGACTTGCGCGAAGGATAGTTGCCTTCCAAATCAGCAATCACTCGAGGAGCTGATTGACAACTAGCCAACAATGTTATTAATGCACAAGAAAGTGCATACTTGTTTAAGAATCTATTCATTCTGTTAAAGTTTTATTCTGAGTTTTTTTTAATAATCGCCCACAAAGGTACACACAATTCCTTACTCCACCAAATATTTATGCGAGAAATTTGCGGATGAGCTTTTTGGATTATTCTTCTTTCTTATCGCGTGAAAATGATTGTTTCGAATTTTGCTGCCACACTGCCACCACCCTATTATGCCCACAAACAGAGCATTTTAGGCACGTTGGTGGCAGTGTGGCAGCAAAATTTGAAAAGTAATTGGAAATGTGTGGGCAAACCAGCTAAAACAATAAATTAGGTGCTATTTCATTATTTTTTTTACACTTTTTGGTGTTATATCGTTTTTTTTCTTTATTTTTGCAATCGATTTAATAAATATTATCTATTAGCACATGCCAGTAAAAATTTTGAGTGTTGACGACGAGATGGACCTCGAACTGTTGTTGACACAGTATTTTAGAAGACAAATTAGAAAGGGAGTATACGAGTTTAAGTTTGCTCACAATGGTCTTGAAGCGCTAACAATGTTGCTCAAAGAGAAGGATTTCGATATCATTCTCTCTGATATCAACATGCCTGAAATGGACGGTCTGACGCTTCTCACTAAGATCAATGAGATGCAGAACCCCGCCCTTAAGTGCATCATGGTGTCGGCTTATGGCGATATGGGTAATATCCGCCAGGCAATGAATAATGGCGCTTTTGACTTTGCGACGAAGCCCATCGATCTTGATGATCTGAGTCTGACAATTGAGAAAGCCGTTGAGCAAATCAATTACATCAAGACCATGGAAAAGGAGCATAATCAGTTGGAGTCAATCAAGGGCGATCTGGCTGTGGCCAAGGAGATTCAGCAGGCCATTCTGCCTCGTATCTTCCCGCCATTCCCTGAGAATGCCAGTCAACTGGATATTGCCGCATCTATGAATGCTGCTAAGGACGTTGGTGGCGACTTCTACGACTTTTTCCGCATTGATGAAAACCGCATTGGCTTTGTAATTGCCGACGTGAGTGGAAAGGGTGTTCCCGCAGCTATCTTCATGGCCGTTAGTAGAACCCTGATCCGTTCTACTGGTATCAGGGGCGCAGGGGCTGCAGAATGTATGAGGTACTCGAACGACCTCTTGTCGAATGAATCGGTAAACAGTATGTTTGTCACCGTTTTCTATGGCATATACAATATCCAGACGGGTGAGGTAACCTATACCAATGCCGGTCATAACCCTCCATATCTGATCAAAGCTGATGGTAGTATCGAGCAGCTGCCACTATCGAAGAATATTGTTGCAGGTGTCTTCGAATCATTCGAGTTCTCAGAAGACACCCTCCAGTTAGAGCATGGCGACATGCTGTTGCTATACACTGACGGTGTGACTGAAGCTACCGACATAGAATTAAAAGAGTATGGCGAGAAGCGTCTTGAGGAACTAATCAAGCAGAACGCTAAGGCAGATTGTCAGACAATGATAGACGTTGTGAAGGCTGATGTAAAGGCATTTGCTGGCGAGGCTGAACAGAGCGACGATATTACGCTGCTGGCACTGAAGAGATTATAATAAAGGTGAAAGAGTGAAAGGGTGAAAAACTAAAAGAGTGAAAAAGGGAACAATCATAACCGGATGTTTAGCGATTCTGCTGGTGGGCACAGCTGCCGCAGGATACATTGGCTGGATGTCGGAATCCAAAAAAGTGAAGACGCTTCAGGCTGAGATAGAAGCCATGAAGAAGCAGGAACTGCGTTCTACGGTTCTACGAAGCGTTAGCGCCCAGATGGAGGAAATCGCCAATGAGCAGAGAGAGATTTCTGATGAGAAGCGTGAGGAGGCTCTGCAACAGACAAAGGTAGCCAACGAGATGCGTCTTCGTTCAGAAATAGAGCGTCAGAACGCCCTCGAGGCTGAGAGATATGCCTTGGCATCGGAGAAGAAAGCTAAAGAGGCCTCTGCGATTGCCGACAGTCAACGTTTGGTGGCAGAACATCAGCGCATACAGGCTATATTCTCTAAGAACAAAGCCGACACTCTGAGCTACATTGCCCTTGGTCGTTCGTTAGGCTCTGTTTCCACATTATTGGCTCAGGCCGGTAATGAGGAAACTGCAATTCCACTTAGCTATGCTGCCTACCTCTATACTTCACGCTATAAAGGCGATCTCTATCAGCCTGCCGTGTTTAGACCACTTATGCAGTCAAGTAGAAGTGTAACCACTTGGAGTGAGCATACTGGTGCCATAACTGACTTTGCATACATGCCTGGTGAAGAAAACAAACTTGTTACCTTAAGTAATTACGGAGAGATTATATTCTGTGAGCGGCAGGGTGACCGACTACTTACAAAAACACTCCTTAAGGATAGCCAGTTCGATTTCCGTGATGTGGACATCTCACTTTCTACCGGCACTATTTATGCAATCAGCCGCTCTGGACATCTGGTGTATATAGATAAGGATCTCAAGATTGCTAAGCCAATAGAACTTACTGGTGTCCTAAATCCAATGCACCTGCATGGTATCGATGACAAGAATATGCTGATTGTTGGGGAAAACAGCCTTGCTATCTTTGATATGAACCGTAATGTTGTTAGGGCTACTCAGAAATTGCCGTTCCGTGTAACACTGAGTGCGAAAAAGGGAGACCAGATTTTACTATTCGACGACAAGGGTATGATGCACCTCGTGAAAGGTCCTAATCAGTTTGATTCAAAGAAAGTACCTGTACAAGGAAAGGTAACCGCTTATAACTATGCAACAAATACTGGTACAGAGGCCTATGGCATGAGCGATGGAACTATTTGGATGGTTTATAAGAATGGTAGTCAACAAAAGATGATTGGTCACCTTTCACGCGTCTCTCGGCTATATATTAAGGGAACTCATCTCTATTCGGCAAGTTATGACGGTAGCGTAAAAGTATGGACTCCTCACAAAGAGAAGCAAGAACCCATCACGCTGGTTGAAACTGGTAACTGGATTATGAGTTTTAAATTCGACTCGGCGATGAATACCGTTTGGTTAGGAGATTTCAAGGGCAACCTTACAGCAGTCAATCTATCGATTCCGCAGATGGTACAGGCTATCCGTAATAGAATTAAGCGCAACTTTACGCGAGATGAGTGGAATTCATATATCGGCGTGGATGTGCCCTATGAGAAGTTTGTTGAGAAAAATTGAATAGGTGAGAAATATGAAGCAGACGATTTTAAATAGAATTCTGAACGTTGTGAAAAGTAGGGCTCTATTTCTTCTTTTCGCCCTTTCACCTTTTCACCTCTTCACCCTTTCAACTTTTTCGCAGGGTATTCCTTTCTTCCGTAACTATACGGCAGAAGACTATCATGCTAACAAATTGAACTACGATGCAGAAACAGATGGCTTAGGGAATATTTTCATTGCCAACTTTGAAGGATTGATGTACTACGACCACGCAGAGTGGCACATCCTCCATACGCCAGGCATCACTCGTGTCACAGTTGTTGTCAGAAGCTCCGACAACACACTCTGGGTGGGCGGTTACAACTTTTTTGGAAAGGTGGCGCGTAAAGCTAACGGTGAAGTTGAGCTAAAGAGGATTGGAAAGCCAGACCTCTTCAATGGCGAAGTGAATGATATTTTCGAACGCGATGGCAAAATTAGGTTCCTTGTCAATAACGGTTTCATATACCAAGTTGAAGGTGAGGATGTTAAGGTTTGGAAACAAGTAGACAAAGATGTCCTCAAAATAGGCGTGCTTGACGTGGTAGATATTGATGCCGTCGAAAAAGGAGAGAAAAACGTTGTCAAGGATGACATCGTAATGGAAGAACCGTTAAACTACGGATTTAAGGCTATCATCAAGAAAAATGTGGGAATTGCCATCCTCAACGATAAGAACGAGGAACTCTATACGATTACCGATGCCAATGGACTCAGTTCCAACGACATCGTATATATGTCGTACGATGGGCGCAATCAACTATGGGCTGCCACAGCCAAAGGTGTTATCGCTTTACAGATACCTTCAGCCTACTCACGTTTTACTACTCATGAAGGACTTGTTGGCACCGTTCTCTCCATCAGCGAAATGGGAGGCAAGATATATGCTGGTACCGACGACGGTCTCTATCGTCAGGAGGGAAGGCGCTTTGTAAAGGTTACACAAGTACCACATGCTTGTTGGGATCTGAAGAAAAGCAGTAACAGTCTGTTGGCTGCAACCGAAGATGGTATCTTCCGACTTAATCCCGACGGTAAGGTTCAAAGACTGACGATAGTCGGTTCCATGTCTATGTTGGAAGATGGTTCCTATATCTATAGCGGCGAAGCGAATGGCGTGTATATTATTCAACCCGATGGAAAACGCCTTAAAGTCTGCAATATGGATAATGCCCAGAAGATTTTGAAAGACAACAAGGGCACCATCTGGGCTCAGAGCCTATACGGAAAGGTGTTCTACAAGAAAGCTAACACAGATAAGTTCTTGCCCTATAAGTCTGGTAATAAGTCAGAAACGATGCAGACAGTTGTGCTGATAGGTGGAGAAGCAATCGTTGTCAGCGCAGAGGATACTAAGCCCTTCCACTACCCACTGCTTTCGGTAGCTGACGGCAATGGTATTACCTGGCTTACGGACAATGAGGGTAAGCGACTCTACCAATGGAAGAACGGCAAGAGACTTTCCGATTTGGACCAACTGCTGTTCCCTGTACAGGAAATGCCTATCCGAGCTATTTACACACGCCAAGATGAGATATGGCTGGGCAATGACAATGGTCTTACGATTATCAACACTAAGGCGAAAGAGCCGTTGTCATCCATAAAACCACAGCTTTTCATCCGTTCTGTCGTACTAAATAGCGACAGCGTCCTGTGGGGAGGTTTCGGCACCATGCCTGAAAAGCTCCAGAATCTCAGTTCTTCTGAGAACAATCTGACATTTACCTTCTCGCTAAACTATCAGTCTATTGTAGGTACTACATTATATAGATATCAACTGGACAATGGTCAGTGGAGCGCTTGGAGTGCCGATACCCACGCCAAGTTCAATAACATACCTGATGGTAATCACACCTTCAGAGTTCAGGCACAGGATGCAATGAACCGTAAATCTGACATTGTCAGCATTAAATTCCACATCGTACCACCTTTCTATAAGCGATGGTACATGTATCTGGTATATTTCATCCTTCTTTCAGCTCTTGTCTATTTAATGGTTAGGTTAAGAATTCGTAAACTCGAGAATGATAAGATTCGTCTGGAGCAGATTATCCAAGAGCGTACTAATCAGGTGGTGAAACTGGAGAAGATGGCTACAGTGGGTAAACTTACACAGGGACTTATTGACCGTATCCTGAACCCGCTGAACTACATTAATAACTTTGCAAAACTCTCTGAAGGTCTTGTCAAGGATGTCAAGGCGAATATAGAAGACGATAAGCCTAACATGGACGAGGAGAATTTTGAAGACACAATGGATGTGCTGGAGATGCTTGGCGGTAATCTGCAGAAAGTGGGTGAACATGGTCAGAACACCACTCGTACGTTGAAAGCAATGGAAGAGATGCTGAAAGACCGCACAGGAGGTATCGTGGATACAGAAGTTACTGCCATCCTTAAACAGGATAAGGAGATGTTGGAGAAATACTATGCCAAGGAAATTGCCGAACACCATATCGTTGTCGATTTCCAGATACCGGCCCAGGAGATTGTCATCAAGGCTAATCCGGAGCAGTTAAGCAAGTCGTTCATGAGTTTCTTTGTAAACTCTATCTACGCCCTTGTAAAGAAAGCTCAGCGTACCAGCTATACTCCAACGTTATCAGTAAAAATCGACAGTGATGGTAAGACCATCAATATCGTTGTACATGATAATGGTATCGGTATCGAGGAGACTATTATAAATAAGGTATTCGACCCATTCTTCACCACCAAGCCCACAGGTGAGGCTTCTGGTGTTGGTCTGTACCTCAGTAATGAGATTATACAGAACTATGGTGGCGAGATTAGTGTGAAATCAATTAAAGACGAATTCTGCGAGTTTACTATCACGTTGCCCGCTATAACACAATAAACATATGGAACAACAAATCGAACAACTCAAGGAGCGATTACAGAAGCAGGAAAAGCTGGCCTCGTTAGGTATTCTCAGTGCCGGCATTGCCCATGAGATACAGAATCCGCTCAACTTCGTAATCAATTTCAGTAAGATGTCTGACAAGTTGCTGAAAGACCTTACGGAGATTGTGGAAGACAACGAAGACAAGCTGCCAGAAGAGGACCGTGAGGATTTGGAAGACATTGTTGCTGACCTGAAAGAGAATATGGCGAAGATTGTGGAGCATGGTGAACGTGCCATCAGCATCATTCAGGGAATCCTTCTTGTTTCAAGGGGCAAGGAGAACGAGTATATCCCTACCGACATCTGCAAAATCGTCAAGGAGTATGTATGGCTCTCTTATCATGCCATGCGTGCCAATCACAAAGGTTTCAATGCAAGTATCCATGAGCAATACGAAGAAGGCATCCCTCAGATGATGGTAATTCCACAGGACTTGAGCCGTGCTGTTCTTAACATAATGAACAATGCGTTTTATTCAATATGGAAGAAATCGCAGGATGCTCCTTCTGATTACAATCCCGAGGTAACCATCAGTGTCAGCAAGCAAGAGAATAACTGTATCATCACAATGACTGACAACGGAGTTGGTATGAGCGCTGAAGTGAAACAAAAGTTGTTTGAGAACTTCTTCACAACGAAACCAATTGGTGAAGGAACAGGTCTTGGTATGAATATTGTGCGTGATATCATTGAGAACAAACATCATGGAAAAATAACATTTGAATCCGAAGAAAACCAAGGCGCCAGCTTCACATTTACAATACCTATTAAATAATGACGCAACAAAACACAGCGAAGTTCATCATCAGGCTTTTGGATTCATTTAAGGCGAATGAAGACAAGGTTGCTGTCGTTGACCAGAATGGCCAACGACAGACCACTTATAAAGAGCTTTTTACGATGGCCTGCAGAGTGGCAGGCTACTTACAGCAGAAATACTACCCTCCCCATTCATTCATAGGCATCTGTCTGCCGACTTCAATGGAGTATGTAGCTTCTGAAATCGGTATCTGGTTAGCAGGTCATGCCATCGTCCCGATGGGCGATAAATATCCCAAAGACCGCATTGATTATATCATGCATCATTGCGACTCCCCATTATTGATTAATGACGAGGTCATTCAGGCAATGATGAATACGGAACCGACAGAAAACTATGTACTGCCGAATGAGGAAGATATCAATGCACTTTTCTATACATCGGGAAGTACTGGAACGCCAAAGGGAGTAATGGATACCTTTGCTTCTTTTAGGATTCCACCATCAGCCGAGTCAACAATCAAGGAGAATATTATTACCGTAACAGGTATCACGGCTCCTATGTATTTTGTCGCTTGCAAAATATTGTATGCCGTTATTCTCAATGGCGGCGTAGCCAATATGGTTCCTTCAGAAATTATTAAGGATGTCCGTCTGTTAGAGACGTATCTAGACAAGCACAAAATTGAGTTTGTTTTCATTCCTCCGACAGCCCTTGCTTATTTTCACAATAAGTCACCCCATCTGAAAGTAGTCTTTGCTGCTGCAGAACGGCTCTCAGGAGTATCATCGACAGATTATAAAATCATTAACAACTACGGACAGACCGAGACAGGTGGCGCTATTTTTACCTATCTAGTAGATAAAGAATACAATAACACACCTATCGGTAAGCCTGATGCAGATGTAGAGTACTGCATTTTGGATACAGAGGGAAAACCTGTCGCACAAGGGGAAGAGGGCGAATTGTGTGTTCGGGGGGCGTTTACCTCTGGTTATTACAAGGAACCAGAACTAACAGAGCACCTCTTCCGTGGTGGATGGTTACATACTGGAGATATCGTTTACCAGCAACCCGATGGTAATGTCGTCTATGTCAATCGTAAGGACTGGATGGTAAAAATCAACGGTCAGCGTGTTGAGCCTGGTGAGGTGGAAGCAGTCATCAAGCAGGTTGAAGGTGTAAAAAATGCTATTGTCAAAGGCTTTACCACTAATGACAGGCAGTATTTGTGCTCTTATTATATTGCCACCGACAACGTATCGGAAGACACTATCCGTGATTATTTACTCTCCAAGTTGCCGGCTTATATGGTTCCAGCTTATTTTGTGAAGATGGATAGTTTTCCTCTTCTTCCAAATGGAAAAACAAACCGTAAAGCACTGCTTGCGCCTTCGGATAAGACAGGAAGTATCGTTCGACCTCCATATACTGCTCCTACAAATGATGCTGAGCGTAAGCTTTGTGAAGCATTTAAAAAATCACTAAACATTGACCATGTTGGTATTGACGACGATTTCTTTGAGCTTGGCGGCGACAGTATCAGGGTGATGGAAGTCCAGACACTATGTCCGGAACTCACGCTTTCTTCCCGATTGATATATGTGAATCGCACGCCAAAGAAGATAGCTGAGGCCTGCGAAAATACAGAGAAAGTCAGTTACGCACAACTGAAGGACTATCCATTAAGCCAAACTCAGTTAGGCATTTATGTGGAGTGCATGTCACAACAGGGGAATACTCTTTATAACAACGCCATACTATTCAAACTTGCCGATGATATAGATACAAATCGGTTAGCACGAGCTTGTGAGGCTGTTGTCGAAGCACATCCCTATATCAAAACTCGATTGTTTGTTGACGAAGAAGGCCATCCATGTCAACATCGTAATGATGAAGAGCCATATCATCAGCAAGTCGAAATAATAAGCAATACAGAATTTGTAAAGTTGAAGTCTAAACTTGAACAGCCTTTCCATCTGCTCAACGATCAGCTATTCCGTATTCGAATACTGAAGACAACTGGTTGTGTTTATCTATTTATTGATTTTCATCATATCATTTTTGATGGTACATCGATGCAGATATTGCTCCAGGATATAAGTTCGGTTTATGAAAATAATGCCTTGCAAAAAGAGACTTGGAGCGGGTTTGAGGTGGCACAGGAAGAAGAAAAGTTGCGCCTTACCGAAAACTATAGCATGGCTGCTGAATGGAATAAAAAGGTGTTTGGCGCCCTTGACACCACATCGTTGCCAATCCCTGACAACAATTCAGAACAAGTATCGATAGGCGAATATGTTCATCTTATTCCAATCGACCAAGAAACACTTGAGCATTCCTGCCGCAGATTGGGCATAACCGCTCAAGTTCTTACCACCGCAGCTTTCGGCTATCTGCTTGGTATATTTACACATAATCGTGAGGCTCTTTTTGCTACAGTTTATAACGGCAGAAACGATCTCAAAACGCAAAGGACTATAGCAATGCTGGTGAAAACCATCGCCGTACACACTTCATGGAATGAAAATACGACGATTTGGGAATGGCTGCAACAGGCGAAGGATATCCTTCTGGGCAGCATGAATCATGACCTATTCTCTTTTGCCGAACTATGTGCGCTAAACAGTCATGTTAACAGCGAGGTGCTTTTTGTCTATCAAGGAGGATTCCAAACAGCACTGACTATAGATGGGTATATCTCCCATCCACAATCACTCACGAGTAATGCTACTGGCAAGTGTCTTTTTGTGGAACTTCTTCCGGAATCCCAACAGTTGCAGATGGTCATTGATTATCAGGAAAACCGGTATTCTGAGTTCTTCATTAGGCAATTTGCTCAATGTTATGAGCAGATTCTCCGCCAACTGACATTCATTGGTAACGAAACTATCCGACTAATTGACTTACCTTTGTTGACTACGAAGGAATATAACCAGCTTGCCATCTTGGGCGCTGGCCAGGAAATGCTTTTCAATAACAGCGAGACACTGGTTAGTCTTTTCTGTAAGAAGGCAAAAGAACAACCAACCGCACCTGCATTGGTTTTCAAGAATAAATGTTATTCCTATCAAGAGTTGGACTCTATTACCGATCGTTTGGCAGCCTTTTTGATCGACCGTTATCAAGTTAAGCCAGAAGATACGGTTGGTGTGATGATTGACCGCTCCGATTTGATGGTTGTCTATCCTTTGGCTATCATGAAAATGGGAGCAGCTTATATGCCGCTTGACTACAAATTCCCAGCAAACCGACTACTATACATGTGTGAAGATGCTGGTGTCAGACTCATTCTTTCAGAAGGAGACCGTGTAAGCAAGGCCATACCAGATTTCCAAGGTGAGGTGTGGACAGATGAACAACTGAAGAATCTTCCTGAGACTACGGCGACACTGGTTGGCCCCCAACCCGACCAGCACTATGTTGTTCTCTATACATCTGGCTCAACAGGTCTTCCTAAAGGCGTAGTCCTTGAACAACATAGTATCGTCAATTTCTGTTACTGGTATTCCAGAGAGGTCGGACTTAGAACTGATGACCGGGTGATGGCATATGCCAACTTTGGATTTGATTGCCACATGTTGGACTTGTTCCCAGCCTTAATTACAGGATCTTGTGTTTATGTCATATCTAGCGACATGAGGCTTGACCTTCCTCTGCTAAACAACTATATGGAGGAGCAAGGTATTACTGTGGCATTCATGACGACGCAGGTTGGGCATTTATTTGCCACGACAATCGAAAATCATTCACTTCGCGTATTGACGGTTGCTGGTGAGAAACTGTTGCCTATGACAGCACCGTCATCTTATACTTTATACAACGGTTATGGGCCTACGGAATGTACAGTATTTACGTCATATTATCGTCTGGAAGGGAACTATCAACGTTCACTGATTGGTCGTCCATTGCCCAACTATCAGCTTTATGTGGTGAATTCCGACCTCCAGCCTGTACCGCAAGGTGCCGTTGGCGAACTTATTGTCTTAGGTGAGGGGGTGGCCCGAGGCTATCTGCATCCTTCTGATAAAGACAAAGGCAAATTCACCATGTTCAGAGGCCAGAGATGCTATAAAACAGGCGACCTTGTGAGATGGACGAATTCTGGAGATCTTGAATATCTGGGACGTATGGACAACCAGGTCAAACTTCGTGGTTTGCGAATAGAACTCGAAGAAATTGAGTTGCGGGCTCTGCAGTATCCGCTTATCAGCCAGGCTATCGCGCAAGTAAAAGAGATTGGTGGCATTGAGAATCTGTGTCTGTACTATGTGCCCAAAGAGGCCGGTGTTAACATTGAAACTGACGACCTGAAGTCTTTCCTGTCTGAAAAGCTAGTAGCCTTCATGGTTCCAACAGCCATGATGCAACTGGATAGCTTACCAATGACCCCAAATGGCAAGATTAACCGTAAGGCACTTCCTGTTCCAACGATAACGAGCGAAACACGAGTGGCACCTGAAACAGAGAAGGAAAAGCAGGTTCTTGAACTCATTACCGAGATGCTCAAGACCTCCCAGATAGGTGTTACTGATAACTTGCTGTATTGGGGGCTTTCTTCGTTGGCCGCCATGCGTCTAAGTGCACTTCTCCAACGTCGTTTCGAAGTCTATGTAAAGATGGTAGAGATTATGAAGCAACCAACGGTTAGGGCTATAGCTTCTCTGCTTTCTAAGGCTTCTGACAGCACTTTGCAAGTCTTTGAACAGCGCGCTTTTTATCCGTTGATGGAAAATCAGCAAGGACTTTATTTGGAATGGAAGAAGAATCCTGATACCACTCAATATAATATTCCTTTTGTCTATGCTTTCGAAGGAATAGATGCGGACCAGATGGTAAATGCTTTGAAACAGGTTGTCAATGCGCATCCATATCTGAAATCAAAACTCATTGAGGTTGATGGCGAAGTTGTCCTACAACGTAATGATGAGGATCCGGTAGAAGTAACTGTCAGTGAACTCAGTGAAGAACCTGATAATACTTATTTCCAAAATCGCGTACTCCCGTTCAACCTGTTGAGTGACCAACTTTACAGACTTGAAGTATTGAAGACACCTTGCAAGACCTATTTATTCTTTGATGTTCATCATATCATCTTTGATGGCTTGTCCATTGAGATATTTATGAGAAACCTGAGCCGTGCCTATGATGGGCATGTGCTATCCACGGAATCGGTACAAGCTTTCGACTATATGCTCTATGAACAGCATCATCAGAATAACGAAAGAACAAAAAAGGCAGAGAAATGGATGGACATGTTGTTGGCCGATGCTCAAGTTCTGTCTTATCCCAATTCCTCAAAGCCTGACGGTGTGGCAAATGCCATGTTGAAAATGTCCGTCCCAAGGCAAGCTATTGATGCCTTCTGTTCTAATTGTCAAGTGACTGTTAATAGCTATATGCACGCTGCTTTTGCAACTGCTATGCAACGTATATCAGCCGAACAAAGACCACTATACCTGACAGTTGACAATGGCCGTGATGCAAGCGCAGAGCTAATGCAATGCATCGGCATGTTTGTGAAGACTTTGCCTTTCGTTAATACCTGCCAAGAGGCTGGCAACCTTTCAACAACTGCTTATGTTCAGGAAACACAGCAACTGTTACAGGAAAGCTATAAGATGGACTATTATCCATTGACAGCTGTCGTAGAACGGCATCAAATTCGTCCGGAAATCATGTTTGCCTATCAAGGAGGGCTGCATGAAGGATGGGCATTCGACAAGATGGAGCAGATTACGCTGGAACTGGATAAAGCCAAGTTCCCACTGAGTTTTGTAGTCAATGATGAAGAAGATGCCTATTCTTTTGTATTGGAATATGACGGATTGAGATATAACCGCCAGCAAATGAAACAACTATTGTCGGCAGTCTGCATGGCAGCAAGTCACCTGGCGGTAGTTGATACTGTTAATCAGGTGGAACTAGTGAGTGAGGAAGATAAATCGTCTTTACTGACGCTTGGCTCTGGATTACCCCTTGAGTACAACAGATCTCAGACCTTTGTTTCCTTGTTTAAGGAACAAGTGGCACAGAATCCTGATGCGATAGCGGTGGTGGATGAAAAGAGCAGTATTACCTATCAGGAACTAGACAGACAGTCAGATCTCCTGGCTGGAAGACTCAAAGACTTAGGAATTACAAATGATAGTTTTGTAAGTATTATGCTACCGCGCACCAAAGAGTTCTTGGTGGGTGTCATAGCTATATTTAAGGCCGGTGGTGCCTATGTTCCTTTGGATAGCGACATACCGGAAGACCGACTTCATTTCATGTTGAAGGATTCTCAAGCTGCCGTGTTGCTTACAACGCGTGACTGGCTCTCCAAGACACTATCGTTCCAGGGCTTACCCATCATGTTGATTGAAGATATTGACTGGACAACACCCTCAGTTGCCATAGATGATAGCAGCCCAACGTCCTTAGCATATATGATTTATACATCGGGCTCAACAGGTGAACCCAAGGGCGTGACTATCACACATGAAGCAATGATGAATTTCATCATTTGGCTGAAAGAAACAGAAGAATTGAAAGCTGGTGAGCAGTGTGCTATACATACCAATTTCGTCTTCGACGGCTCTTTGTTCGACCTGTATCCCCCACTGATTTCAGGTGCTACCCTGCATATATTGTCATCATCCTTAAGGCTGGATCTTCACGGTATGTATCGCTATTTTAAGGATCATCACATTGTAGGTCTGCTGTTAACCACCCAGATTGGTATGATGATGATGAGTAACTATGAGTTACCCCTGAGGTTCCTAATGGTTGGTGGTGAAAAACTTACAGGCTTTCACATTCCGCAGTCTATGAAACTATATAACTGTTATGGTCCTACAGAGTTTACCGTATGTTCAGCTTTTCATCAGGTGAATCGTCTGAGGACATACGATAATATCCCCATCGGAAGACCTGTGCCCAACACTATGTCTGTTGTCGTCGATATCAAAGGCCGTCTGTTGCCTCGTGGCCTTATGGGTGAATTGTGCCTTATTGGACGCCAAATAGCCCAAGGCTATTGGAATAGGCAGGAACTGACAGCAGAAAGTTTTACGGACTGTCCTTTCATCGCCGGAGAAAAGATGTATCATACTAAAGACCTTGTTCGCTGGAATGAGGATGGTGAACTGGAATATCTTGGGCGTATGGACAATCAACTTAAGATACGTGGCTATCGAATCGAACTGGAAGAAATAGAGCATAAAATATCCGAATACCCAGGCGTAACTTCTGCCGCCGTCATAGCCCATCAAGAACAGAATACACAGAACCTTGTCGGTTATTTCACGTCAAAGATGCCAATCGACCCTGAGGTGATTCAAGAACACCTAAAGCAAGTGTTACCAGAATATATGACCCCACAGTTCCTTGTACAATTGCTAGATATGCCCATGACTATCAATGGCAAGGTCAATCGTCAGGCACTGATAGACACCCAACAATTGCCCAACTTGTTCAATAAAGAATCAATTGCGCCAAGTACAAAGAACGAAGAGACGCTTTATTACTTGGCTAAACAGATTCTGAAGATAGATAATTTTGGCGTCACTGATGATTTGACATTATTAGGTATGACTTCACTATCTGCCATCAAGTTGGCCGATATGGCAAATAGTGAAGGTCTTAACATCAAGGTCAATGATATTCTGAGAAGCAAGTCTATCAGAAGCATTCTGATCAATGAGCAGACCATAGGAAAATGGGAGGGGTATGATGTCAGCAAACCTGCAATTGTGTTGATACAAGGTTTTACTTATTATAAAAAGTTGGAACCGCTAATCAGCAAGCTGTGCCAGCACTACTCTGTCTTTGTCATTGAGCCAATCGACGACCACTATGAGATATTATTCAACGAAAAGAAACAAAGTAACCAAGACGTAGTGAAGTCCTATCTTGATTACTTTGAAGCTTGTATGCTTCCAAGCGTAAACGTCGAAATGTTCATCGGTCATAGTTTTGGTGGTGAATTGGCATATCGTTGTGCCGTACGTTGGCACGAGAAGACAGGCTACACGTCTAAGGTCTGCATGCTTGATACTTATGCCAATGTTGCTGACATTGCCCAGGATATACATGTACCAGAAATAGCAGACATGACGCCAGAAGAGGTCTCTGATATCGAAGAATTCAAGGAGTGGAACCACCATTTGAGACAAATGCAGGTGTTGAAAGACGACCATGGCATGCCTGTATATGATGGCGATGTACTATATTTCAAGGCTAAAAACCTGTCCTTGCAGTTGAAAACCATTCGTATTAACGAGAATGAGTTTGAAAAGAAGAAACAAGATGATCTAAACAGATGGAAATCTCTTGCCCACCATATAAGCATCTATCCTGTCATGGCAGATCATTTCACCATGCTTGACGAACGTTATTGTAGCGAATATATAGAAAAAATAAATGATATTGTTTTATTACATAATTCCTGATTGATATGAAAAAGTATTTATGGCATATTTTCACAGTGAGCATGGTGTTGATGTCTCTTACGGCCTCAGCACAGGAAAAACAGGATTTACGCCAAGTCTATACAAAGGCAGAAGAAGCCTATCAGATAGGTCAACTTGATCAGGCTATAGAATTATTGGAAGGTAATCTTAATGATTTCACTGGTAATCTGCGTCAAAGCGCACTGCGACTGGTTTCCATATGTTATCTTGCACAAGATGACAAGGATACTTCAGAGAAATATGCCCGGTCGCTGTTGAGTATCAATCCGTACTATACATCCGTACAAGACCCTGTCCGTTTTGAGGAAATGATAGCCTTGCTAAAGTCAGGTCGTAGCTCTACCGTGACTACGGCTTCGAGCCAGGCAGAAAGTATCAATGAGGCACCTGTGCCAGTCACCGTGATTACACGTGAAATGATTGACCAGCTCAGCAATAACAAGAGTTTGGGACATATTTTGGCAACGTATGTACCAGGACTGAACGATGTTTCTTCCTATTATATTTCAAACTTAGCCATGCATGGTGTCTATACGTCCAGTCAGGAAAAAATCCTAATTATGGAAAACGGACACCGACTAAATATGCGTAACACCAATAATGGCAAACTCGACTACGCCATCAGTACAGAGAAGATTGACCATATTGAGGTTCTACGCGGACCAGCTTCTTCATTGTATGGTAATGTGGCTTTGACTGCTGTGGTAAATATTATAACTAAGAACGGAAACGAAGTGAATGGTGTCAAGGGCAAGTATGGCTATGGTTCGTATGGTACGCACCGTGCCGACTTTATCGCAGGCACCACACTGCTGGATGCCGATGTGATGGCATGGGCCTCTCTTTATACTTCCCAAGGTGAGAGAATAGGCATTCCTAAAAATACTGGCTACTCTATGACCAAACATGACGGTTATGTCTATATTGGTGGCTATAAAGAGAAACCATCTTATGACATAGGTTGTACCTTAAAATATAAGGACTTCAATTTTATGTTCAATATGAAGAATGGCAAACAGGTGCCACAGTATTCCTGGTATGGAGAAACCTACGATTATGATGCTTTTCGTACTATGGATGGAGCTAAGCCTGGATATACCGTAGATGAAAAGCATCTGGAATTGGGCTATACCAAGCAACTTGGTAAAGTTAACCTTAACGTTTCTGCATATGGCGACTGGTTTAAAGTACAAGACTATATGCCTGTGTCCGACTCTGTACAAATTCCCGTATATAACGATAATGGGGACGTAGTCATAGTAGATGGAAAGCCCGTATTTGAAGTTTTCAAGGGTGTGATGCAATATTTAAATTTTCAGGAATACACGATTGGCGCTATGGCTAAAGTAGATGCTAATTACACGCTTGGAAGCATGAAAGGAAATCTCCTGTTAGGTTCTCAATTCGAGTATTTCAAACTGTCTAGCAATGATTTCCTCATGGGGAAGGAATATACCAAGATTATGGTAACTTTTCCAGAAGAAAAGAATATGATTCGCGTAGGCAGTGAGAAAAGTATTTCTGCCTTTATTCAGGATAAGCACTACTTTACATCAGAATTCATTCTTAATGCTGGTCTGCGATTTGACAATAAGTACCGTGCCAATGGAAAGAGTGTTTCTGCTTTATCTCCTCGTGTGGCTTTGATCTATTTCCCCAATGAGAAATTTAGTACAAAACTGTCTTATTCTCGCGCCTTTGTTGATGCACCATATCACACTCGCAACAATACTTCTAACGGCGCACGCGGTAGTGAGGACCTTATGCCCGAATATATGAATGCTATCCAACTTGACTTCATGGGAAGGATAGACAAATGGCATCTTAGTTACGACGTTAATTTCTTCTACAATCATTTGACAGATATTGTTGTGAATAACCCAAGTACGGATCCTTCGACGCCAAAGTACATCAACTCAGGTAGTCTGAAAGTAGCTGGTGCTGAGGCTGAACTGAGTTTCAAACTTCCTTCCTTCCGTATAGATGCCAACATGACTTACTTGCGACCGTTAGAAGCTGAAGGCTACTATTACACAGATCACAAAATTTACAGCATACCAGCTTTCACCGCCAACTTGAACTGCAGCAAGCGTATAGTGAACTTCAGGAAGCATCTGCTGTGGTTGGCTGCTGGTTTTAAATTCGGTACAAAGACTCTAAACAAAGCCAATAGTCGTATAAAAGACAGTGAGGATTTTGACCTTAGTGGTAATGCAATCGTTGACTTAGGCCTCAAATACTCTTATAATAATACCATCCAACTGTCGCTTGATTGCGATAATCTGTTCGACAAAACATATTACATTGGAGGTTCGTTCTACGTTCCTTATCAGGCACAAGGACGCAATGTGATGGCTACCGTATCGTTCAAGTTATAAAGGGAAAGACCATGATAGGCAAAGAAGAACGAAAGAAAAAAGGCTACCTCATCGCCAAGGCGCTGCACCAATTTATGTGGGCGTCGATTCTGGCGTCGGTGGCTTCTCAGATAGCGATGACCACAGATGCTATTGTAGTCAGCCAGTTCATTGGTCCTGAGGCTATCTCTGCCATCAATCTGACTATGCCGGTCGTCATCTTCTTCAATTTTTTGATGATGCTGTTCGGTATGGGCGGCACTGTGCTGGTGGCGAGGTCATTGGGTGAGCGTGATGCACAGACATCTAACAAGGTTTTCTCCTCTACGCTTATTGGACTTATTGCCGTAGGTGTTTTTTTCTCCGCACTGCTGTTGTTCTTCAGTCCACAGGTAGCCAGTTTTATCACTAACGATACGCCTATCGTCTATTCGCTGTCGCTCCGCTATTTGCGTATCATGCTTTTAGGTTCCACCATTACGATTCTCTTCGCTACCATCACAAACTTTGTCAAGACCGATGGCAATCCTAAGATAGTCATGAAGGCTGTGTTGGTAAGCAGCGTCGTCAACCTGTTTTTCGACATTCTTTTCATCGCTATCCTGAAAACCGGAATAGAAGGCTCGGCCTGGGCTTCTATCATAGGAAGCGTTACGGCATTACTGCTCTGTTCCCGCCATTTCCAGAGTACCAACAACTCCTATCATTGGCAGGTGGAATTAAAGCAGTGCCACCAGTATATTCTGAAAGGTGTTAAGATGGGATTTCCAATGGGCATTAACACATTGCTGTTAGGTGTCAGCACATATGCAATAAATAGCATCATCCTCAGCAGCTTAGGCACTGACGGAATCTTTGCATGGGCCATCTGTTTCCAGTTATTTATCATCTTGCAGATGGTATTGGGCGGAATTGCGACCTCGATTTATTCCATTGGTGGACTATTGATAGGCGAGAAAGACATTGTGGGGTTGCGTATTCTCACCAATAAGGTGATGAAGTACGTCTGTTTGAGTCTGTTGGTCATTACACTGTTTGCCTTAATAACACCCGGAAGCATCGGGTGGCTCTTTGCCAGCAAAAATGTCCAGTCAGAGGATATGTTTCTGAATGCTTTACGCATCTATTCTCTCATACTGATTCCATACGCTATGGCTGTCGTTTATCGTATCCTTTATCAGATTTTAGGTTACTGGACATTGAGCGTAGTGACGAGTATCGCCCAGATGGGTTGTATGGTTCTATTTGTCGGATTGCTGGCATGGGTAAAACCAGAATGGCTATGGTGGGGATTCCCTATTTCAGGTTTGTTCCTATTGGGCATTTATTTGGTTGTAACATTAGTTATCCACCATAAGAATCCCAATGCCGAGGTAATGACGCTGATTCCTCAAGCAGAAGATGGCCAGTCACTGAATTTCTCGGTAAGGTATAATAATGATGATGTACAGAAGGCACTTGAGAACATCCTGTCTTTCTTAGAAACTTGTGATATTGAACCATCCACATCTTTCCAGATCAATCTATGCTGCGAAGAACTGATGTATAACATCGTTACCTATGCTGTCAACAAAGATACCGACAAGCATCTGTTCGATGTACATATCGTCTGCCACAAAGACACAGTTTCCGTTCTAATCAAAGACGATGGAAAACCTTTCAATCCCATTCTGAAATCAGTATCCTTTAATGAAGATGGCGATGGTCTTGGTCTTGCATTAGTTAATACTATGGCTGATATGAAATATAAGTTCATGTACAATCAGAATGTGGTTTTCCTGACATTTTCAAGATCAAATAACCGCCGGTGAGGTCTGGGGAGAGACTCATCGGCGGCGAAGTAGTTATATTTGGTTTAGGATCTATCTCTTAAGGAGATTCATTGTGCCCTGAGGCTTCATCACGTTGTTAACCTTGGTCTGCTGGGCCTTGGCGGTGGCCTTCAGAGTTGCCTTGATGTCTTGTGATGAGGCTCCTACCAGGAACTGGTATTCGCCAGCGGCTACTACCCATGCTGAGGCGGCCTCGTCGAATGATGCCAGATCGGCGGCCTTAACGGTCATTACAACTGTCTCGGTCTCGTCGGGAGCCAGCAGCTTGGTCTTAGCGTAGGCCTTAAGTTCCTTTACAGGCTTGTTGGCTGCCTTGTTGTCGGGTGCTGAGATGTAGAGCTCTACAACCTCCTTACCCTCAAGCTTACCAGTGTTCTTAACGGTTACGCTAATCTCGAAAGCATCGCCCTTCTCGGTAATCTTGGCATCGCTATAGTCGAATGTGGTATAGCTGAGGCCGTAACCGAATGGATAGCTTACAGGAACTTCGAACGAGTCGAAGTAGCGGTAACCTACGTAGATATCTTCCTCGTACTCGGTGTAGTCAACATTCTTGACGTTGCCCTTCTGACCCTGATTCATCATGTCGATACGTGGATCCTGGTCGATGGGGAAGTTCTTTGAGCTGTAGGCATCGGTGAACTTAATAGGCCAAGTCATAGTGAACTTTCCGCTTGGTGACTGCTTGCCGCTGAGAACGTCGACAACACTGTTGCCGCCTTCCTGACCTGCCTGCCATGCACAGAGGATAGCATCGGGAAGCTCCTTCCAAGTGGCAGTCTCGATGACACCACCGATGTTGAGCAGTACTACAACCTGCTTGCCAGCCTTGTGATATACATCGCATACCTGCTCGATGAGCTTGCGCTCAGAGTCGCTCAGTTTAAAGTCGGCAGCCTTGCGGTCCATAAACTCACCTGAGATACGACCAAGAGTGATGACTGCTACATCAGCCTGTGAAGCCTGTTTAGCCAACTCGTCGGCACTGAACTGCTTCTCAGCTGGCAATGGGCGTGGCATGAAGCGCAGCAGCATAGCATTCTTTGGATCCTTCTTGGCTGCAGCCTCAATCTCGGCCTCTTCCTTGGCCTTGCACTCGACTGCGTAGGCTGTGTAGGCGTTCTTCAACTCGTCAGAAACGGTGTAGCCACCATTCTTCAGTCCGTCGAGCAGAGAAACAACATAAGCGTGGTTTACATTACCCGAACCAGTACCGCCAGCGATGAAATCGTAAGAGGTGTTACCATACAAAGCAACGTTCTTGATGTTTTTAGCAAATGGTAGCACGCCACCATTCTTCATAAGAACCATACCCTCAGCAGCACTCTGACGTGTAACGGCAGCGTGAGCCTGCAGGTCAGGCTTGTTGTTATACTTGTAGCCCTGGAAACGTGGGCTCTTCTCAATGAGGTTCAGAATGCGCTGAACACTGCGGTCGAGGTCGGCCTCGGCCAGCTTGCCGCTCTTAACACCAGCTACGATGCTGTCGAACTGCTCGGCCTTACCTGGCTGCAACATGTCGTTGCCAGCCCACATCTGCTTGGCACCGTCCTTACCGCCAAACCAGTCGGTCATAACGGTACCCTGGTAGCCCCACTCATCGCGGAGGATGGTGGTAACAAGGTCCTTGCTCTCAGATGTGTAAACACCATTGATATAGTTATAAGATGTCATCACGGTCCAGGGCTGACTCTCCTTGATGGCAATCTCGAAGCCCTTAAGATAAATCTCGCGCAGAGCACGCTGAGAGATGTGAGCATCGTTGTTCATGCGGTTTGTCTCCTGGTTGTTGGCTGCAAAGTGCTTGATGCTGGTACCAACGTCGTTCTTCTGAACACCGGTGATATAAGCAGAAGCAGTCTTACCAGCTACAACAGGATCCTCAGAGTAATACTCGAAGTTACGTCCGCACAGAGGGTTACGCATGATGTTGAGGGCAGGAGCCAACAGCACGTCGGCACCATACTCCTTAACCTCCTCACCAATGGCCTGACCTACCTGCTCGATGAGCTGGGTGTTCCATGTTGAGGCAAGCAGAGTTCCGATGGGGAAGTGAGTGCAGTAGTAGGTAGCTGAGTCGCCCTCGCGCTTAGCGTCGATACGCAGTCCGGCAGGACCGTCGGCCAGCACTACAGCAGGGATGCCCAGCGAGTCGAGTGGGTAAGTGGTACCAGCGGCACCAGGAACCAGATTACGTGTTGCGCCGATAACGGCATTATTGCCCGAGAAACCAGCCATACCAGTACCGATGACGAAGTGAGCCTTGTCTTCAAGGGTAAGCTTCGACATCACCTCTTCCTGGTTGATGGTGTTCTTAGGAGCTTGCTTGTCGGCAGTGGCGCAGCCAGCTACGAGTGCAGCTGCTGCCACGGCCATAATAACGTTTTTCTTCATAAACTATTACTTAAACAATAATGGAGTGAACTCTGAGAGGTAGATACGCCAGTTGCGCCAGATGTGACCACCATCGGTCTCCATATAAGTGTACTTGTGCTTCTTTGAATCCAGATAAGCACGCAGATCGTTGTTGTTCTTGATCAGGAAGTCGGTCTTACCGATACCAATCCAGAAGAGTTTAGGGTTCTTGCTGAACAGCTTGTCGATCTTAGCGTTGCGGTCGGCATAGATGTTTGGGAATCCGCCCTGACCGCCCTGCTGCTGGTCGACAGCGGCAGAGAACAGACCAACATAACCAAACATATCAGGATTGTTGATGCTGATAAAGAGACTGTGGAAACCACCCATCGACAGACCGGCGATAGCTCGGTGAGCCTTGTCTTTCTTCACACGGTAGGTCTTCTCGATGAACTTCACCACATCAGGGAATGCAGTCTCAAAGCTTCCCTCCATGGTCTTTGGCAGCATCATGGTTGGAACCTTAAAGCCTTCGCTGGTCTCGCCTGGGCAAGCCTCCTGAGAGATGTTTCCGTTGGTCATAACCAGAATCATTGGCTCGGCCTTACCCTGAGCAATGAGGTTATCCATAATCTGTGCAGCACGACCAAGCTCGCTCCAAGCGTTCTCATCGCCACCGATACCGTGCAGCAGGTAGAATACAGGATAATCCTTGCCGCTGGTCTCGTAGCCGGCTGGAGTGTAGACTGTGAGGCGGCGTGTAAGTCCTGCAGTAGGACTCTCGTACCATACTTTGCTTACTGTGCCATGAGCCACCTTGTTAACCTTGTACAGATCGGTACGCTGGTCGCCACCTATGAGCAGCACGCTGAACAGATTGTTGATGTCGCGAATGTTGTAAACGTTCAGTGGATCGATAATCTTTACACCGTCAACAATCATGTTGTAGGTGTAGAGCTCGGGCTTAAGTGGCTCTGTGGTATAGCTCCACACACCCTTCTCGTTCTTTACCAGATCAACCACGCCTGGAGTGTCGTAGGTGTTACCTGCGAACTCAACCTTCTTAGTAGGCAGCATGTCGCCGGTAATCTGCACCTTCTTAGCCTCGGGGGCAATAAGGTTGAATGTAACACTGTTGTCGGCATGTACATCGGGTGAGGCCACCTGTGGACCCTGTCCCCAGCTCAGGTTCTGCTGAGCTTGTGCTGCCATGCCTGAGAGGCAGAGGGCAACAATAAACATTAGTTTCTTCATTATTATTATTTTTTTAGCAACGGACTACAGGACATAAGGACTTTTTCCCTATAAACCCTGTTGTCCGCTGCAAATATACAACATTTATTTAAAATATTTACCAAGTTTAGTCAAAAATTTGGGATAGCACTCCTTCCAGAACTTCCAGTCGTGAACACCTGGGCGCTCGATGTACTCATAGTTAGCCAGACCGAGAGGCTGGATAGTGCCTGCCAACCAAGGATTCATAGAATAAACAACTTCATCCTCTGTGCCTACCTCCTGAGTAAGGTCGGGCAGTTCTGCTATATTGGCAGCAGGATAGAGCTCGAACAGGTTTGGCATGCCGTCGATATAAACGGCTGGGCTCATAGCGTAAGCGCAGCAGAACATCTCAGGATGCTTAACAGCATAGTAGAGAGTTCCGAAACCACCCATCGACAAACCGCCGACAGCGCGCTTTGACTTGTCCTTACCTACGTTGAACATACCCTCGATAGCAGGAACAAGCTCCTCGAAGAAATAATTCTCGTACTCGTTGCAGTAGAATGTAAGCTGAGCATCGGGAGTTACAACTGCTACCTTGCCAAGTTCGCCATTCTCGATGGCAGTACTTGTGAGTGCAGCCATGTTACCTTTGTCGAGCCAAGAGTTCTGATCGTCACCAGCGCCATGTAGTAGGTAGATGACTGGCATAGTGGTCTGACCGTCCCATCCCTCTGGCAGGTAGATAGAATACTTCATCTGAGTGCCAAGAATCTGGCTGTCGATAACCATGTCTCTTACAATAGTACCCTTAACATCAACGAATGATACGAACATAATGTTGAATGAACCGCTACCGGTAGCACCAGTGATGTCGGTTGTACCAACACCTGTGCCCTTGAACGAGTAGAGTGTGCTGCCGTCGATACCTGTAGCTGTGGTAATCTCTACAGTACCGCCACCAGTGAGGTACTGAGTAGCTCCTGCTGCATCTACAAAGCTTGAACCTCCAGCCATACCGTAGTCAGGCAGTGAGTAACCAGCGCTTATCTGCATTGCATCGTGAGCGTCGCTAACGATAGAGTAATTACCAGTGAGCTGGTCGGCCTTCTTGTCGTTGCCGTTGATAACATCGAAGTAAGCTACCTGTGCGCCGTTAGGATCACAGATGGTGATAGAGTACTTGGTTACGTCTGGGTAAGATGTTGTCTGCCATGTTGTCCAGTCCATTATCTCAACAGTGCTGGTCTGGATGCTCATGGTGTAGCCGCTTGGCTCTGGATCGTCCTCACCTACGATGAAGGTCAGTTCGCCCTTGTAGTATGGCTTATACTGCTTACCGTCGGCGGTCTTAACCAGTCCGCTGATGAAGTAGGTTCCGTCAACAAAGCTGACGTCTATGTTACCCTCGTTGATAGCAGAGCCATTGATTGTTCCAGAGTATGTGCCGTCAGCACTTACTTCAGAAACAGCCAGGAATGTGCCTTCGCCAAGAATCCACTCCTTGCTACCGAAGCGGAGCGAAAGGTTATTGCCTGTTGCGTCGGCCAACTGGACGTTGAGGGCCTTGATGCCTTTGCCGATTTTCTCTGTGGGCAGGACATTGCCCGAGTTGAAGTTGCAGAAGGTAATATCGCTGAATTCACCCTTCAGACCTTCGATTGAGTCGCTGTCGCAAGCTGTGAAGCCTATCATCGCCAGCAACATCAGTATATATTTAAATGTTTTCATATTGTTCTTTTTTACTTTTTCACTTTTTTACTTTTTCACCTTTCCAGTTTACCATCCTGTGTTTTGAGTCATATTGGGGTTGAGTTCGGTTTCTTTCAGAGGGATAGGTAGCAGCTTGTGCTTCTCCTGGAAACCATACTTGTCGTTCTTGAAGAGCCACTGTACACCATCGGTACCGAAGGCTGGTATTTCCTTACCCTGCTGACCAAGTGCTGTCTCTGCATCGCCCCAGCGAACCAGATCCTGGAAACGTACGCTCTCGTTGCAGAGCTCCAGGCGCTTCTCGGTCTTGATGTCACTCAGTGAAACGCTTGACAGAGGAGCCTCCTTGGCACGAGTACGAATCTGATTGATATAATCGAGTGCCTTGCTGGTGTTGCCTGCCTGCAGATGAGCCTCGGCAGCCAACAGCAGAACCTCAGCATAGCGCATAATCTTCAAGTTAGTGAACTGGACACCCTGGAAGAACGACTGGTCAACAACGCAGTCTTCCTTCAACGACTGGTTTTTCCACATAAAGTATCCCTCGCAACCATATACCAAGGCACCTGTCTGGATAGTAACACCAAAAGCCTTCAGCTGGTCGTAGGTCATCATGGTCTTGTTGAGACGGTAGCCGTTGGCACCCTCCCAAGCCACGAAAGCATCGTAGAGAGATTTGCGTGGGTTCATGAATCCATAGGTGCCCTGAGCAATCACGGCAGCTGCCTGACCGCTGTAGTTCATCTTGTCGGTACGCCAGCCCTGCATCAACAGACCCATGTCTAACTGGCTCCACATCTGCTCGGTATCGTTACGCTTCTGCAGTTCGAATACCGACTCGCAGTTGTTGTTGGCTGCAGCATGGAACTGAGCATCGTACTCGCCCTGATAGAGGGCATATTTACCAGAGTTGATCACATTGTCGAGCATGGCAGCTGCTTCACTGTTCTTACCTTCGAAGAGATAAGCCTTGCCTAAGAAAGCCTGAGCCGTCTCCTTGGTGATACGGATACCACCCTCGGCATCGTTCACGTCGCTCTTTGAGGGAAGAGTTCCACTGTTGATGGCATCGTTCAGATCGCTCTCGATGAGTGCCCACATATCAGCAGGGGCGCTGTTGCCTAAGCGATACTCGCCTGGCTCCAGCAGATGGTCAACAACAGGGGCTGTGCCAAAGAGTGTTACCAGCTCGAACGAAGCCCATGCACGGAACACCTTGGCCTCGTTGATGGCACGCTTCATAACAGGGGTGTCGCCTTGTACCTTGTCGATAATCAGATTAGCTTTGTAGATGACGCCATAGAGACCAGAATAGAGACTCTGAATCATGCCGTGGTCGGTGCCGAAGGTGTACTCGTTGAGTTTCTCCATTTCGGCATTGTCGCCGCGAGAACCTCCACCACTCCAGACATCGTCCGACAGGCAGTTCTTGGTCATAAACCAGTTGTAGTGAAGGCTGCGCATCTGCAGATAGAGTGAAGAGGTGGCCTGCATGGTGTTCTCATCGTTGGTGTAGAAGTCTTCCATGCTTCCCAGGTTGCCGTGCTTGGCAATGTCGAGCTCGCTGTCGCAACTGCTGAAGCTGAGCGATGAAATGGCCAACATGGCGATATATAATAGATTCTTTTTCATAACTGTATTCTTTTACTTTTTTACCTTTTTACTTTTTTACCCTTTCTTTAGAATTCGATGTTTAGACCAAGTACAACCTTCTTTGAGGTAGGATAGCCGCCCTTGTCGATACCCATACCCGAGGTAGCGTTGGTGGCAGCCTCAGGATCGAAGCCTGGATACTTTGAGAAGGTGAAGAAGTCGTCGAGTGAAGCATAGATACGGGCGTGGCTCAGGAATACCTTATTGATCAGGCTCTTGGGCAGTGTGTATCCCAGCTGAATCTGCTTGATTTTGAAGAAACTGCCATCGTAAACCATGGCGCTTGAGCAAGCGTATTTGTCCATATTGTTAGCACCTGCGCGAGGCACTGTACCGTTCTTGTTCTCAGCAGTCCAACGGTTATCGTAGAACACTTCTTTCAGACGGTTTGAAGCTGCGTAGTCAGGACGGTTGATACAGTTGAAAATCTGATTGCCGTATGAACCTGTTCCGAATACAGTCAGATCGATGCCCTTATAGGCAGCTGTGAGGGTGATACCATAGGTGAAGTCGGGGATGGCATCACCAATGCAGGTCAGGTCGCCATCAGAAACCTTGCCGTCGCCATCCAGATCCTCAAATGTAGGATTACCTGTCTCCTTGTCGATACCAGCAAACTTGTAGCCACGGAAGTAGTAAACAGGATAGCCCTTCTCGAAGTAGGTGATGGTGTAAGTATGGAAGTTGCTACCGCTCAAACGTGTGATAGATGGATCAATGTATGTTACCTTGTTGCTCAGGGTAGAGAGGTTACCGCGGATGCTGTAGTTGAAATCGCCGATGTGGTCGCGCCAGCCCAGCTCTAACTCAAATCCCTTGTTCTCTACGTTACCGGCATTCATAGGTGAAGTGCTGCCGCCGATGATGAGTGAAGGTGTGGTACCCCATACCAGCAGGTCCTTGGTCTTCTTAATGAAGTAGTCGACCCCGAAGGTCATGCGACCACCCAGCAGAATGCCATCGAAACCGAAGTTCAGCTGCTCAGAGGTCTCCCACTTCAGATCGTCGTTACCCATGGTTGATGGGGCAGCGGCCTGTGTGTAGTTGATGCCTGAAGAGAAAGGATAGAGTCCGCCCAGTGCCATGTCGGTGCTGTAGCTATAGCCGCCCAATGCAGAGAGACTACCATTCTGACCCCAGCTGGCACGGAACTTCAGACTGTCGAACCAGCTCTTGAGCGGTGCAAAGAATTTCTCTTCGCTCAGTGTCCAACCTACTGATACGGCAGGGAAGTAACCCCAACGGGTTTTCTTAGAGAGCTTCGACAGGTCGGCAGCATCAGCACGCAGCGAAGCCTGCAGCAGGTAACGGCCCATGAAGTCGTAAGAGAGACGGCCGAAGTATGAGTATTTGGTGCTCTCGTTAGTCTCACCGCTTACGCCCTTGGTAGCCGATGCGTTGGCATAGTTCAGATAGTAGAACAGTGGGTCGTTCTTCTTCAGGGCATCTTCGCCATTGGCAGTCAGTGAGCCATTTACATTATTGCTTGTTGACTTCTGGAACGACATACCAACCATGGCTGTAACGGTGTGTCCGCCAAAGGTCTTCATATAGTTTGCAAAGTTCTCCCACTGATAGTAGATAGAGGTAGAAGAACCTGCGCTGAAGTCGAGGAAATCGCGGCTCTGTACTCCGTTGCCATAGAATGGCAGACTGGTACTGCTATTGTTTGAACCTGCCAAGCGATAACCGAAACGAGAAGTGATGGTGAGTCCCTTTGCAGGTGTGAAGTCACCATAGATAGAACCATTGATATTGAATCCCTGATTCTTTGACAGACCGTTGTCACGCATAATCATTGGGTGATACTGTTCGCCGGCATAGAACTTAGAAACAGCATAGTAGTTTCCATTCTCGTCCTGAAGCAACTGTTTGCCGTTGGCCTGTGCATTTACCATCTGGTAAGGCAGGTTCTCGGCTGTGTATGTGTCGGGAGTAAGAGGATCAAGCATCAGGATGGATGTGAGCAGTGATCCGTACTCGTTGTTTGAAGATACAGAGCGTACATCGTATTTCTCAATCTGGTTGGTGGTTCCTAACTTCAACCAGTCCTTAATCTTATATTCAGAGTTAATGGTAGCTGTGAGGCGTTTGTACACATCAGCGTCGCCCTTAACAATACCATTATTATTAAGGTATGCGAGCGAGAGGTAGTAGTTGCCACGTTCGTTACCACCAGTGAATGAAAGGGCGTGCTTCTGCATGTGACCGTGATTGAAAGCAACATCGGTCCAGGCTGTATTGGTCACACCGTCCCAGTTCTTAAGCAGGTAATCTTTTGTAAAGATGTTACCTTCGTCCATGTACTGGATATACTGCTCAGAGTTCAGCATCTTTGGGATGCGAGCCAGACTCTCGTCGGTAAACATGAAATCGTAAGAGATCTTTCCCTGTCCGGGCTTACCTTTCTTAGTGGTGATAAGTACTACACCGTTACCAGCCTCGGCACCGTAGATAGCGGCAGAGGCAGCATCCTTCAGGATTTCCATTGATGCGATGGTGCTTGGGTCGATACCGCTGATATCACCCAGACGCACACCATCGACAACGAACAGTGGTTCTGAGCTTGAATTAGAGGAATAACCGCGTACGCGTATGGTAGGCGATGAACCAGGGGCTGCACTCGACTGGATAATCTGCACACCAGAGGTCTTACCCTGCAAAGCCTGTTGTGCGTTGGCAATGGTGCGGTTCTCCATATCCTCGGGCTTTACCTGAGAGATGGCGCCAGTAACAGAACTCTTCTTCTGTACACCGTAACCTACAACAACCACTTCGTCGAGTACCTTGTTGTCGGGTCTAAGTTTGATGGTCATGCCGTTTTTAGCGGCTGCTTCCTGTGTCTCGTAACCGATGTAGGTAATCTGAATAATCTTACCCGCATTGACGTTAACCGTGAAGTTACCATCAAAGTCGGTGATGGTAGCATTCTTGGGATTACTCTTTTCGGCAACGGTGGCGCCAATGACTGGCTCTCCGTTTTCGTCGATCACAGTGCCCTTAATTCCTTGGGCGAAAGATGTTACTGACATGAACAGTGCCATCAACATCATTAAAATACTGCTCTTTTTCATTGAGATTTAATTGTTTTGAGTTAATTGTTAGAAATAAACTTTGGTTTCAAATTCGGTTGCAAAAGTATTATTTATTATTAAAAGGTGTTTTTTTATTCTGTTTTTCGTTTTTCTGCTTTGTTCAAATCGTTATGGTTGTTTTTCATTTTGTTTAAAAGTTGTCTTATTCGTTCATTTTTTACCTTTTTACCTTTATGCTTTTTACTTTTTTACCTTTTTACTCCTTTACTTTTTTACTTTTTTCTTATCTTTGCAGCAAATTACAACAATATTGACTAAAATGAAACCTGATTTAAGAATCTTTCTATGCATGCTTCTCGCTACGATGATGCTGGCTTGTCAGCGTCAGGGAACGGCTAATGCTAATCTTGATAAGGATGAAGAACACGACCTGGTGGTGGCTCAGGAATTGTCGAACTCCCGTGTGCAGTGTATGGCTGAGGACGCTGCTGGACAGTTGTGGATCGGTACGTTCCGTGGACTGAACCGATACGACGGACATGAGTATCACCAATATTTCTGTACATACGACTCATTGGGACTGCCCGACAACCAGATACAGAGTCTGTTGTGTGATAAGAAAGGACGCCTGTGGGTGGCCACTGTCAATGGTGTGTGCCGGTATACCAAGTATGACAACTTTGAAAATGTACCTATGCAGACGGGTAACCGCAACGTCCGGAAACTGTTGATGGATAAAAAAGGACGTTTGTTTGTATATAATGGGATGGAGTTGCTTCAGTATGACGAGCAACATAACATTTTTCTGTCTAAGATAAACCGCACCATGACCAATCAGTCGTGGGGCGACTGTTTTATTGATGCTGCCGACGACATCCTGTTGGCCGGTTCTGACAATCTGCTGATATATAGTGGTGAGACGTTTAAACTCAAAAAGGAAATAAAGGATCATAATCACCTTGGATTATACTTCTTTGAACTGTTGCCTAATGGGCTGATATTGGCATCGGGTAATGGTACACTGCTGCTGTTTGATACAAAATCGCAACAGCCCATCCCACTGAGTAGCGAGATGATGGATAGGCTTACAGCCCATGGCAGTGTGCTACAGGCTGCCTGTCTGCTAGAGAACAACACCATACTGCTGAGCACATCGCGCAACGGTCTGTTTGAATTGAATCTGCTGACCCATACGCTGCGTGGTCAGGACGATGCCAATTTTACATTGCCTGTGCCCGATGCATACGTTACTAAGATATTCCAGGATTCGCGTAAGAATATATGGTTAGGCACATACGATAAGGGTATATTTGCCGATTATTACTATAAAGAGAAATTCGGCGGCAGCGACAACTATCTTAACCGTGTGATAGAGAACTCATCGGTTCTTGCTGTAGCAATGGACAAACAAGAGAATCTATGGGTATCAACACTGAGGAAAGGACTGTTTGTGTATCACTCAACCACCCAGAAAGCCGAGCGGATAGACATTGCTGGCCTGCCTGCTGGTGAGAAGAAAAATGCAATAACCCATATTTTCTGCGACCGCGACGGGCTGTTGTGGCTGTCGACTACAAATATTGTGATGAAGTGCCGGTATGATGGTACTCAACTGAATATATTGAGCCAGTGGCCGGTGTGGGCAACGATGGACTTTGAACAGACTGATGACGGAACAGTATGGGCTTCAACCAGTTCTACCTACATAGTTGCTTTCCGTCCAGGTGCCAGTCAGCCTGAGCCTAAGCAGGCATTCAATGTGGACTTTACTTTTATCCCATCGCTGCTGAAACTTAACGATGGCACCATGCTCATTTCGGCATTCTATCAGCAGATCATGAAAATGGACCCGAAGACAGGGAAACTGAGTCAGCAGGAGATACCCGATATGCAGCGATGCATCCGTAAGAGTGTGTATATCCCTACCGACATGCATCAAGATAAGCACGGCAACGTGTGGATAGGTACAGTGAGCAACGGTCTGCTGTGCTATAACCTTCAGACCAATCAGATGAAACGCATCGCTGGACTGTCGTGTTCGGATGTTGGGGCTATCGAGGAAGACCTGCAAGGCAATCTGTGGATAAGCACCATGAAAGGACTGAACCGACTGGATGCTAAGACAGGTAGCATCACGGCACTTTATAAGGCCGACGGACTGGCTGGCGATGAGTTCTGCGACCGTGCATCGTGCCGACTGCCTAACGGTAGTCTGGTGTTTGGCGGATCAGACGGTGTAACCATGTTCAACCCTGCCGAGATAGACACACTGCGAAAACTCCCGCTGAAGTTCTGTGATCTGAAGATTCACAACCAACTGGTTCGTCCCGCTTCCGACGGGCCTATAGAGGCCATGCTCGACAGTTGCAGTGAAATTCGCCTAGAACATAGTCAGAATAGTTTCAGCATTTCTTATACGGCCCTTGACTTTGGCGAATACGAGCGTGTACATTATTATTATAAACTTGATGGATTTGACAGCGACTGGATTGATGCGGGAAACCGTCATGCTGCCGGCTATGCCAATCTGCCATCGGGGCACTATACCTTCCGTGTGCGTACATCCGACAGCGCCAGTGATGAGGCAACCAGCGATGAGCGCCAGATAAGCGTGATTGTTGAACCTGCACCAGCGTTTTCGTGGTGGGCATGGATGATATATCTTGCATTAGGAGCACTGTTGGCCTGGTATCTGTATCGTAATGCCAAACGTGTGGTGGCTGCACGCCGTGCTGCCCGTCAGGCACAGATGGAGAAGGAACAGGAACTGCGTACCAACCAGATGAATATGAGTTTCTTTGCCAATATCGCTCATGAGTTCCGTACGCCATTGACGATGATTGCCGGTCCTGTGGGACAGTTGGCAAAGAGCGACTCTATTGATGGCGAAGAACGTAGTCTGCTCAGTATTGCCCAGCGTAGCATCCAGCGCATGTTTAAGCTTGTGAACCAGTTGATGGACTTTAATAAGCTGGAGAACGACAGTCTACGCCTAAGTGTGGAACAGATAGATGTGGTGAAACTGATGAACGATATCTGTGATACGTTCGAGTTTAATGTCAAGGAAAAAGGACTGACACTGAACCGATTCGGCATGGAAGACCAGCTGATGGCATGGACTGATGGCGACAAACTGGAGAAGATAGTAACCAATCTGTTGTCGAATGCTCTGAAGTTCACGCCACGCGGGGGTAGGATTGATGTGCAGTTGGATGTAGTAGATAATAAGGTAAAGGTGAGTGTTGCAGATACAGGTAAGGGAATACCTGAAGAGCAGTGCGAGAATATCTTTAAACGCTATTACCAGCTGGATAATCAAACCAAGGCTGTTGTGAACTGGGGAACAGGTATCGGCTTGTACTATGCACGCCGTCTGGCAGAGCTGCATCACGGCAGTCTGACAGCCGGCAACCGCCAGGAAGGTACTGGTGCCGTGTTCACACTGGTCTACCCAATGAATGAACAGGCCTATACCCAAGAAGAACGCCGCCCACTGGAAGGCGACGGTGTAGCCGACTACCGCATTATCGACACACCGCAGTCAGTGAATATTCAATGTTCAATGGTCAATGTTCAATTGCAAACAGACGACTCTCGTCCCACGATTCTCATCGTCGACGATGATACAGAGATTATCAACTACATGCGATTGTTGTTCTCTAATGACTATCGCCTGATAACCTGTCTCGATGCAGATACGGCTCTTGAGGAGATGCGTGCCGAGGAACCGAACATCGTGCTGAGCGATGTGGCCATGCCTGGAAAGGATGGCTACCAGCTGTGTCAGGAGATCAAACAGGATATCCAGCTGAGTCATATCCCTGTTATCCTTGTAACGGCAAAGATAACAGCCGAGAATCAGGTAGAGGGTTTGAATGTGGGGGCCGATGCTTATGTCACCAAGCCTTTCGAGCCCGCTGTGCTCTCAGCGCTCATCCAGTCGCAGCTTAAGAACCGAGACCGTGTGCGTAAGTTGCTGGCCAAGGCCACTACCACCGAAGACGAAGGCGTAGATAATGCCCTATCCGAGCAGGATAAGCACTTTATGGAGGAACTGTATAAGCTGATGGAGGAGGAACTGTCGAACTCTGAACTCGATGTCACGCGTATCACCAAGATGCTTTATATCTCGCGTACCAAACTCTATTATAAGATCAAGGGTCTGACGGGTGAGACACCAAGCAGCTTCTTCCGAACCTATAAGCTGAACCGTGCGGCCGAACTGCTGAAGGGCGGCAAGTATACTGTTGCAGAGATTGCCGACATGACAGGATTCAGTACCCAGAGCCACTTCTCAGTTGTGTTCAAAAAACAGTTCGGTGTAACGCCTACTGAGTATAAGGGATAGGTTTGTGCAATCGTTTGCTCCCTGTTATCTGTGGTATTTCATTTCTGATGTGAATAACGTGGCGTTAAAATGCCTATCTTTGCAGCAGAAACAGCGAATAAACTAAGAACAACAATGAAACGAATCTTATTAGTAACCGCCATCCTGATGGCAAACGTTTTATCAATGAGTGCAGCAAAAAAGACCGTTATTGACCGTATCGAACCCACCGACTGGTATGTAGGCATGAAGAATCCTCAGGTGCAGCTGATGGTGTACGGAAAAGGTATCCGCGATGTTGCAAGTGTTACAACCGATTACCCTGGCGTGGTTATCGATAGTCTGGTGCGCCTCGACTCGCCCAACTATCTGCTCGTCTACATGAACCTGAGCGGTGCACAGCCAGGCATCATGACACTGAACTTTGGTAAGACAAAAGTGCAATATCAGCTCAAGCAGCGCGAGATGAGCGGCGATAAGCGTATGGGCTTTACTAATGCCGATGTGCTCTATATGCTTATGCCCGATCGTTTTGCTCAGGGTGCCAACCATCCCAAGCAGATAAAGGGTATGCGCAACTATGTGGAGGATCGCACAAAACCCAGTCTGCGTCATGGTGGCGACCTGAATGGTATCCGTGAGCATCTCGACTATTTCAAGGAGTTAGGTGTTACAGCCCTTTGGTTCACACCTGTTCTCGAGAATGATTCACCCGACTCAAAGAACGGCTATTCTACCTATCATGGCTATGCTACTACTAATTATTATAAGGTAGACCCACGCTTTGGCTCAAACGAGGACTATAAACGCCTCTGCGATGAGGCTCATAAGAAGGGCCTGAAGATTGTGATGGATATGATCTTTAATCATAGTGGTTTCGAGCATCCTTGGACCAACGATATGCCCAGCAAAGATTGGCTTAATACTCCTGAGTGGCTTACAGAGAAGCAGAGCGGTCGTGATCCTATGACAGGCTTTACAGCTAATGCTGATGGCTCTGAGCCAGCAAAGAGCGCTTATCTGCAGACAAGTTATAAGCTTACACCGGTTGTTGATCCATACGCTTCGGAGATTGACCTTAAGGAGACTGTAGAGGGATGGTTTGTTCCAAGCATGCCCGACCTCAATCAGCATAATCCCCACCTTATGCGTTATCTCATCCAGAACTCTATCTGGTGGATAGAGACTGTTGGAATAGATGGCATCCGTATGGATACTTATCCTTATGCTTATGCCGATGCGATGGCACAGTGGCTGAAGGAGCTCGACGACGAGTATCCTAACTTCAATACCGTAGGTGAGACATGGGTTACAGAGCCTGCTTATACCGCTGCTTGGCAGAAGGACTCTAAGATAACTCCATCCACCAACACCCAACACCCATTAACCAACACCTACTTAAAGACTGTTATGGACTTCTCATTCTTCGACAAGCTGAATCAGGCCAAAAACGAAGAGACTGATGGTTGGTGGAATGGCTTTAACCGCCTCTATAACTCGTTTGTTTACGATTATCTCTATCCCAATCCATCGAGTGTGATGGCATTCATCGAGAATCACGATACCGACCGCTTCCTGGGTAATGGCAAAGATACCCTTGCTCTGAAGCAGGCACTGGCATTGTTACTCACCGTTAACCGCATTCCTCAGCTGTATTACGGAACTGAGGTGCTGATGAACGGCACCAAGCAAGTGACAGACGGCAACGTTCGTAAAGACTTCCCAGGTGGATTCCCCGGTGATACACATAACTGCTTTACTAAAGAGGGACGCTCTAAGTCAGAGCAGGCTATGTTCAACTGGCTCTCACGTCTTCTCCACTGGCGCCAGGGCAACAATGTTATCATCAAGGGTAAGCAGACGCAGTTCACTCCGTTTAACGGCATCTATGTCATCGCCCGTCAGTATCAGGGCAAGACAGCTTTAACAGTCCTAAACGGCACAACAAAGCCTGCAACCTTCGATGTGTCTCGTTACGCCGAAGTCATCGGCAAGACCGCCAAGGCGAAGGATATTCTGACAAACAGATATTTTGATTTATCGAAAAATCAGGAGCTAAAAGCTCGCCAGACGATGATACTTGAGTTTTAAATAATAAATCCCTGCCAATCGGCAGGGATTTATTATTTTAGTGCTTTTTGAAATTCCACTTGGAATTGTCGCTGTTGAAATCGTACTTGGCGAGGGTAGGAGTAGAGTCGCCTGCAGAATAGAGGCAGAACTCCTTGTTGATACCCTTCTGACCAGGAATGCCCTTTGGCATAATACGGTAGGTTCCATCTGTGAGCTGCTCAATACGCCAGAGCTGCTCGTCAGCACCTGTATAGGCGGGAACAGTGGTTACTTCCTTATCGGCTGTAGCAGCGAGTGCACGCTCGGTGCCCTCAATGGTAATCTTGAAGTATGGATTGCTCAGATAACCGCCTGCGCTGTCAACAGGGGTGATGGTCCAACGCTGGTGAGGACGGTACATGTAGTCGCCGATACGGGCAGGGATGTCGCCTTTTGGCCATGTGTCGATAACCTCTGCGAGTGTCTGGTTGGCGATGGGCTTTACTGGCTGCTGCATCTGGTTACGGTTGAACCAGCCCTGGCGCTCCTGCTTCATACGGACAAAGTCTACAGTAAGTTCCAGTGCATAGCCGCGGCGTTCTGACTCAATGGCGAAGTTGCCGCCCTTGAAGTTGTCGCCAGCTACAGGCCAGCCGTTCTTCCAGACGATAGGACGTACAGCCAGTACCGAACGACCGCTCTGCTCGAAGTCGGCTTCCCAGTGGAATGACATAACTTCTACACCTTCGTCGATGATGTAACGACCGAAGTGCCCGGCTCCACAGGCACGCTGTTCAGCTGCAATAACCATCTTACCGCCTCCGTGGTACATGTCACGACCAACATTGTCGATGTAAGGACCTTCTACGTTGCGTGAACGGCCTACTACTATATTATAGGTAGAGTTTACCCCGTCGCAGCAGGTACCGTGTGTACCAAGCAGATAGTACCAACCATCGCGATACATCAGGTCGGAAGCCTCACAGTCGATTGCGATATCCTTCTCCTTATTACCCTTCTTGCGGAAACCGGTCTGTGGGTCGAGTTCAATCAGACGGATGGTTCCGAAGTAAGTGCCATAGCTTACCCAAAGACGACCTGTTGTTGGATCTAACAAAAGGCCTGGGTCGATGGCGTCCTGATCTTCCATACCGTCAGAGGCACATACCTCAACGGCCTCACTCCATTTGAAGTCTGGCGACTTAGGATCAAGAGTCTTATTCCACATAGTAAGGATACGGCCAGCGTGTCCACCGCCAAGTCCGCCACCTGTAGCACCGTAGATACAAAGGTAACGATCGCCTATCTTAAGCATGTCGGGGGCTGCACCGCCTCCAGGGCGCTCAGCGCCACTGTGCCAGCTCCAGCCGTCATCAGAGATGATACCGCCGCCACCTGTTCCGAAGGTGTAGTATTTCCCATCGCATTCAGCAATGGTCGAGGGATCGTGGATATATGGTGCGCCAATCTGCGCCATGACAGGCGTCATGGCAATGTAAAAATTAAACAATGATATAATGAGAAATATACGTTTCATATTTTAATCTTTAAATTATTAAATTATTTAATTGTTACATTTTTAAATTATTTAATTGTTACCTTGTAGTTTGTGACGGGTTTTCCGTTCTCGTCGAGGAAGCGAACACAGAAATCGCTCATGCCAGGGCCGTTAATGATGGCTCCACGTAGGATGTTACGTCCTTTCTTCAGGGTGATGCGTGATGACATGGCGTCGTCCTTCACCATACGACGGTCGCCAGAGAGAAGGAGTGCCTCCTCACCATTGAGCCACCACATAGAGGCTGAGTTAGAACCTACTGCCAGGCGCACGTTCTCGATATCCTCATCGCAGTCGATGATTGTTACTGCCCAGAAGAGCACACCATATACCTGCTGTCCCCATTTCTCGGCAAAACGGAACAACTTAACGTTCATGTTCTCGCTATCAAGAGCGTGCCAGGTAAGAGTCTGATTAACGTTGACAATTTTTGGCTTGGCAGGCTCCTGAGGCTGGCCGAAACCACGTCCAAATCCGGCAGGAACCTCTTCGCGCTGGAATGATACCTTTACCTTCTGACCATCCTTTGGTACGATAGTCTGCTGACCCTTGAAGTACTGCATACCAAAGTGCTTACGCAGATAAGAGTCGGTAAATACTGTGTTACCGCTGTTTGGCTTGTCGATAGGCTCCAGGAGCATCCAACGGCGGATAAAGCCTTCCTCATCAGGCTTTGCTGGAGTAGCAGTAGCAGGTGAGAAGTATTTGGGACGGTTCTTGAACTGTACCCAGTCGATGCTTACGCCTGCATTACCTTCGCATGTAACAACCAGATCAGTAACTCCCTTTGGCGTGTACTCAAGTGGTGAGGTGAGTGTGAGCCACTGATTACTGAAGTCGCGACGGAACATAGCTGGAGCTCCGGCAGGTGTCTCGGGCTTAACGGTCATTTCTATCTTAGCGATAATCTTCCCGTTTGCTGTCTTCTCGCGGATATATAGTATTGTGTTGTCAGTTGCTTTTGCATTTACAATAAGATAGCCTTCGGTGAGGCAATCAAAGTTCACATCATTATATTTAATCCAGCTTCCCTTAACAGGCAGAGTGGCCTGATAGCTGCGGAAGGTGTTTACAGTGTCAATAAGCTGTGTGGTAACATCGTTGCTTGCTGCACTATAGCGGTCGATCTCAATTCGCTCGGTTGCGTTGTTGATTCCTACACCACGCATTGTTGGCTTAACCTCTTGAATGGTGCCATCGGCATTGAAATACAGTTTCTCGATACAAACAGAACGGCGCTTGTCGTCGCGTGGTGAGAAATCGTTGTGATGATAGAACAGATACCACTGTCCTTTGTAGTTCACGATGCTGTGGTGATTCGTCCAACAGCCATTGGCGTGCTCGGCCATGATGAGACCTTTGTACTCGTAAGGTCCCATTGGGTTCTTACTCATGGCATAGCCAAGAACCTCAGTATTCTCGCGCACGTACGGATATGTAAGGTAATAATTACCATTATATTCAAAAGCGAATGGTCCTTCAGCCTGGCGGCTTGGCAGCCCCTTCAGACAGTTAACGCCCATCATTTCAAACTCTCGGTCGCCCCACTTTACTTTTTCCTTTGGTGTGTCGTCGGCCAACTCCTTCATGTTTGGCTTGAGTTTAGCGCAACGTCCAGCACCCCAGAAGATGTAGGCATTACCGTCTGATGCCTGGAGAACGCATGGGTCAATACCATTGATGCCTTTAATTGGCTCAGCCTCAGGAATGAATGGACCTGTAGGGGTGTCGGCGATGGCTACGCCTACTCCAAAGCCTCTGCCGTCTTTAGGTGCTGAGGGGAAATAGAAATAGTACTTTCCGTTTCGCTCTATGCAGTCGGGAGCCCACATAGAGTAGGAGTTCGGTCTTACCCAGGGAACTTTGTTCTGAGTTACAATCACGCCGTGGTCGGTCCAATCGGTAAGATTGTCGGATGAGAACACATGATAGTCTTCCATGCAGAACCAGTCCTGACGCTGATCGGCAGGCGGCATGATGTCGTGCGATGGGTAGAGATACACACGGTTATTGAAAACACGTGCTGTAGGGTCAGCCGAGAACTGGTCACGGATAACCGGATTCTGTGCCATAGATACCAAAGGCACAGACATTAGTAATGAAAGATAAATCTTCTTCATTGGCGATGGTTTATTATTATAAAGATAGTAATACTCTCAGTTTATTCATACATACATCATTTATTAGAGTGTTTTTTCTCTAAAACGTTTAATCAGACATAGGATTTTTTTTAAGAATTGTTTCTTTTCTTTTTTATTGAATGTGGTATTTTGTTTTTGTTTTTGTGTCTTCTGCTGGCGTGGAAGGTTAATTTTGTGAAAATAAGATGGCAGAATCGCTTGTTTTTACCGTCAAACCAAATAGGAAATAATTAATAAATGTAACAAAGACTTTGTAATTTGTAACATTTTAGGGCTTTTCTTGCTTTTTACAAACTCTACGTTACAAAAAATAAAGTATTTAAGTTAATTTTAATTTATCTTTGCACGCGATTCGGTACGTCCGAGCTCAACTATAACTTTATTAAAACTTTTAAAAAATGACTTATGACCCGAAACAATTCGTCCTAACTAATGAACTCGCTAACCTGTTTAATTTAATAAGGTGGCGAACTTAGTGTAGTGCTTTTGCACTCCTAGAACTAAAATCAACTAGAGAATTATTATCAAACCAATTATCTATAGTTAAAACTTAAGTATGAATCGAAATTTTAGAAAGACAGCGCTGCTGATGGGTACCATGGCCTTCTTGGGACTTGGTTACTCTTCGAATGCCTACGCCGCAGAGTCTCCTCAGGAGGTTCAGCAGGCAACGAAAAAGATTACAGGTACTGTAGTCGATGCACAGGGCCCCGTTATCGGAGCTAGCGTGGTTGAAAAAGGTAAGACCGGAAACGGTGTGATTACCGATTTTGACGGAAACTTTACTCTCACTGTTAGCCCAGGAGCTACAATCGTTGTATCTTACGTGGGTTATCAGACTCAGGAAATCAAGGTTGGCAATCAGTCTTCTTTCAACATCACACTGCAGGAAGATGATGCTTTACTTGATGAAGTAGTAGTTGTTGGTTACGGTACCATGAAGAAGAAGTTGGTTACCGGTGCTACAGTTCAGGTAAAGGGTGAGGAAATCGCCAAACTGAATACAACCAACGCTCTTGAGGCTATGCAGTCAAGCACTCCTGGTGTACAGATCACCCAGAGTTCTACTCAGCCTGGTAAGGGATATAAGGTTTACATCCGTGGTATCGGTACTACAGGTAACTCTTCACCTCTTTATGTAATCGATGGTGTTGCTGGTGGTAGTCTCGATGATATTAACCCTGCTGATATCGAGAGCATCGATATTCTGAAGGATGCTGCATCTGCTGCCATCTATGGTGCTCGTGCTGCAAACGGTGTTATCCTGGTTACAACCAAGCAGGGTAAGGCTGGTAAGATCGAACTCAGTTACAATGGCGCTATGGGTTGGTCTAACGTTTACAAGCGTCCACAACTGCTCAATGCACAGCAGTACATGACAATTTTGGATGAGTATTTCTTTAATACATCTGGAGCCAAGCTTAATTGGGCAGATTATGTTCCACAGGACATCCTTAATAAAGTTAATAATGGCTGGCAGGGTACTGACTGGTGGGATGTATTCACAAATAAGAATGCCGTACAACAGAATCATTCAGTAACTTTGACTGGTGGTTCAGACCGCTCTAAGTTTGCTATGTCTTACACCTATACCGGTAACGAGGGTATCATGGGTGCGGAAATGGCATCTTACTACAAGCGTCACACTATCCGTATCAACAGCGATCACGTGCTTCTGAAGGCTAAGGATTTCGATGCTATCACCATCGGTGAGAACATCTCTATTGGCTATAACAAGAGTCACGACCTCGCTGAGGATGGTATGTATTGGAGCTATATTCATAGTCTGCTTCAGACCACACCACTGATGCCACAGTATGCAGATAATGGCGATATCTATGCTTATCAGAATGCTGATGGTACACCATCTTATGGTCAGGGATGGAATCCTGGTTTGTTCAGCAACCCATGGGAAAACCTTTCTAAGGGTGGTTTCAACTCTTTGGCTGAGAGCCGTAATTTCAATGCAAGCGCAACTGCATTCTTGACCATCCAGCCTATCAAGGGCCTGAGATTCCGTTCGCAGTTCAACTATAATTGGGGTGCTGGTGCATATCGTAACTTTGGTATTCCTCGCGCTCCAGCAGAAGGTTCTGCTATTGTTAAGGAATATAGCGTAAACCAGAGTGCTTGGTTGAACAGCAACTTCTCTGTTGAAAATACTCTTACCTACGATCTTCCTATTTTTGCTGGTCACAAGATCAGTGCAATGGTTGGTCAGAGCTTCCAGAGTACTGCTTGGAGCTTTAACATTGGTGGTTCTAACAAGGTCGCTTATGGCGATCAGCTCGCAACTCTGAAGGATTGGAATTCTGCATGGCTATCTAATGTTAAGTTAGCCAATGCTACTGATGCAACTCTGACAGGTAAACCAAATGATGAAGAGTACCTCGCTTCTTGGTTCGGTCGTTTGACTTGGGACTGGAATGAGCGTTATATGGCTACTGTAACCATGCGTTATGATGGTTCTAGTATCTTCACCGACGGTAAGCGTTGGGGCTTCTTCCCATCTGTATCTGCAGGTTGGGTAATCAGCAATGAGCCATTCATGGAGAAGACTAAGAGCTGGCTCGACTTCTTCAAGATCCGTGCTTCTTGGGGTCAGAACGGTAACAAGGATATCTCTAAGTATCAGTATCTGGCTACAATCGCTCTCTCAGGTGATGCTAACGATAGCGGTTATAAGTTCGGTTCTACGACGGAGTGGTCAACTAGCGGAACTCCTAACACTGGTGCTTACGCCAACATCGTACCGAACCCCGACCTGACTTGGGAGACATCTGAGCAGCTTGACCTCGGTTTCGATGCTCGTTTCCTCAACAACCGTCTTGGTGTAAACTTCGACTGGTATAAGAAGACTACAAAGGACTGGTTGATCACCGGACCGCAGATTGCTATCCAGGGTACTAACCCTGCTGCTATCAATGGAGGTGATGTGGAGAACACAGGTTTTGAGCTCGCTCTCTCTTGGAATGATAAGATAGGTAAGGACTTCAGCTATAACATTGGTGTAAACCTTGCTACTAATAAGAATAAGGTAACTCGTATTGCTAACCAAAATCACTATTTGAATGGTCCTGGTGGTGTTCTCTCACAGGGTACAGAATATGTATATCGTGCTGAAGAGGGTAAGCCTATCGGTTACTTCTATGGCATGTCATACAGCGGTATCTGGCAGAATCAGGAGCAGATTGATGCTGCACGTAAGGCTGGTAAGGCTGTTCTTGACAATGCACAGCCTGGTGACTGCATCTGGGATGACTGGAATAATGATGGTGTGATTACTTATGCTGAGGGTGACGCTTGCGACCGTCACGAGATAGGTAATCCTAATCCAGACGTCATGCTTGGTGTAAACATCGGCTTGAACTTCAAGGGCTTCGACTTTGCAGTAAACGGTGCAGGTGCATTCGGTCAGCAGATTATGCGTTCTTACCGTTCATTCGGCGATGATCCAGACCAGAACTACGATACCACTATTCTTAACCGTTGGCATGGTGAGGGTACCTCAAACACTCAGCCACGTATTTCTGCAACAGGTCACCAGAATACAATTTGGGTATCTAACCGCTATATGGAGGATGCTGACTACTTTAAGATTAAGACTGTAACTCTGGGTTATGACTTTAAGAACATCTGGAAGTCTTGTCCATTCCAGCAGCTCCGTCTCTATGTTCAGGCTCAGAACCTCTACACATTCACCAAGTACACAGGTCTCGATCCTGAGGTAGGAAACTCTGGTGGTGGTACTGGTTGGGCTTCTGGTATCGACCTTGGTCTTTACCCAACCTCACGTACTTATTTGGTTGGTGCAAGTATTAAATTCTAATTCGACTATTAAGATATGAAAAAATATATTTTATCATCGTTAGCTGTTTTGTCAGCAGGTGTGTTTACATCTTGTAACGACATGTTGGACACAGATCCACGTGTTACAGAGTTGACTCAGGCAACTTTCCCTGGTAAGCCTGCAGACGTTGAGGCTCTGAATGCAGCTACTTACAGTATCATGAATACTATGGGTGGTGGTGACTCTGATAACCAGAATATTTTCTTTTGGTGGGAAGTAATGTCTGATAACTGCTACGGAAGTGGTGGTTTGCAGGACAACAAGGTTAAGTCACTCCATCATCTCGTTGAGATGAGTACTAGCCAGTACGAAACTCCATTCATCCTCCTTTATGGTGGTATATCGCGTGCTAATAACCAGATTGAGACTATCGATAATGTGCCCTGGACTGAGGCTCAGAAGGCTCAGCGCAACCAGCTCCTTGGTGAGGCTTACTTCATGCGTGGTCTCTATACTCTGTGGCTCACTCAGCTGTTTGGCGATGTGCCCTTGATTACCTCTACAACCATCACTCCTGAGATGGAGGAACAGGTTAGTGCTGAGGATGTTATTTATCCACAGCTTCTGTCTGACTTCGTTTCTGCTAAAAATCTTATGGGTACCGATAAGGGATTTGGTGATGGTCATGCAAACAAGTATGTTGCTGAGGCTTTCATTGCTCGTGCCTATATGTTCTGGGCTGGTTTCTATAAGAAAGTTGGGGAACTTGCTTCTGGCTCAGCTCCTGCTGTTACATTGGTTGAACAGGAAGGTTGCTCAGGTTCTCTTTCTCAGGCTGATGTTGTTGCTGGTCTGAAGGAAATTGTTGGAAGTGGTTCTTACAAGCTTCTTGAAGACTTCCGCTCACTCTGGCAGTACTCTAACAGTCTGCTTTGGGACGAGGCTCACGATGGCAAGGATCATGCTTATGACTTTATCGCTGACATGAAGCGCGAAAACTGCTTCGACCAGCCAGGTATGGGTAATGGTAATCCTGAGGAACTCTTCCAGATACAGTTCATGAACGCATCTTCTTGGAATATCGGTGGTACATACAACGCTCAGCGTATGTATTCTAACTATATTTCAGTATTCTGGGGTCTCAGAAATGGTGCTTCTAACCAGAATGGTGACCGTAATCTTACATATCCATTCAATCAGGGTTGGGGTCAGGGTACTCCTTCATGCAATATCTGGGATGACTGGACAGATGCTGAGACTGCTGGTGGTTATACCGATCTTCGTAAGAAGGCTTCTTTGATTGATCTTGATAACGAACTTGCACAGTATACTTATGAGAAGGATGACTGTGAGGAGTCAGGCTATTCTGTTAAGAAGTATGCTGAGGTAAACCTGGACGCCGCAGGTGCAAACAACGATACATGGTGGACTATGGCTGAAGGATATTCAAGTAGTTCATTGGGTAATAGTATGCAGGGCGATCACTTTGAAGACTTCTACCTGATGCGTTATGCTGACGTTCTGTTGATGCTTACCGAGCTTACTGGTGATGCTCAGTACATGAATCAGGTTCAGAAGCGTGCTGGAGTTCCTGAAACAGCATACTCTTTGAAGGCCGTTCAGAATGAGCGTCGTTGGGAGTTCTGTTTCGAGGGCCTGCGTTTCAACGATATGCGCCGTTGGTCAGGAATTGACTCTGGCGAAGGCTCATATGCTGCTAAAGCCCTCCAGGCTCAGGATGGAAAACTGGTTGTATGCCTTGGTCAGAAAGGTAACAAGCGTCCAATGCACCACATGACAAGTTCTTGGTCTTCACGTTATGCTGCCACCAATGGTTTCTTGGCAAAGCCTCAGACTCAGATCACTCTGATGAATGGTAAGATGACTCAGAACCCAGGATGGGATGCTTCTGATCAAACTACACAATACAAAGTACTTTATTAATAATATAATAAGAAATTGATATGAAAAAGATATTTTTGATGTTTGTCGCAATATGCGCCTTTGCTGCTTGTGATCCTGTTCACGAGGATATCAGCAACGCTGGTCACATTTCTGTAGACGAACTCAAGGCTAAGACCACGGTCTCTGTCGATAAGGCTGCCAGTGGCCTTAATGGTAATGTTATTTCCTGCTCAACTTCTGCTCCTGTTAACGCAAAGTGGAGTATTGGAGGTAAAGAATTCGTCGGTAACTATGCTACAAAGAAGATGAAGCTTGGTGAGTATACTGTTACTCTTACAGCTCTTTGTCCTGATGGTACTGTTCTTACAGCTGATTATCCTATTACTTGTCAGGAAATCACAGATCCTCTTCAGAAGTACTATATCTATGGTGATCCAGAAAATGCAGAACAGGTTCCAGTTACTCTAGGTCTTACTGACCCTGCAGCAGGACGTTTCAGTGATAGTGAGGGAAAGTATTTCCCATATCTTTCTGATGAAGTTTATTACGGACTTAAGACACTTGTCTTTGATATTATTGATGTTCAAGAGGGCGAGAATCCAAATTGGGGAATGCCATGGGGACCTGCTATGATGAGAGTTATGACAGGTTGGTGGAGCCCACAGTTCATGGATGATTTTGAACCTAAGGTTGGTTTGTGGGAACTTCCAATTACACAGGAGATGGCAGAATGGTGTGCTCATAGCAACAAAGAGGATGCTGATGGAAACGCTAGAAACAGAGACCTGACCCTCATGATGACACGTGGTTCTGTAACCATCAAGTCTGTTTACTATGAGGAATAATAATTCCTTGTCAGTATAATTAATTTAGGGCCGGCTCATTTAAGTGGGCCGGCTCTTTAACTCAAAACAATGACTAATAAAAACAAATTATCTCGTGCTATCCTCTGTGTAAGTCTGTTGACTTTCATCCTATTTGTTGTATATATATTATACCTTAACCAGGAGGTTCTTTATACGGCACACGATCGTTCTGAATTTCTTTTCGGGACTCCGTTCTTTAACTCTTTAATGTCGAAGCCTTTTGGCTTGATGCAGTATGTGGGCGCCTGGCTCACACAGTTCTTCTACCAACCTACTATAGGAACCATTATACTGGTTGTTATATGGCTTTTGATATTTATGGTGGGTACTAAAGCATTTCGGTTACAGGGAAGCGCCTCTGCGCTGATGCTCTTACCTGTTGCCTGTCTGCTAGTCTCTGTAGTTGATTTGGGATATTGGATTTATATTTCCACCATCAGAGGCTATTGGTTCTCACAGTCGGTTGGTTACCTTTTTATGCTCTTGCTCTTGTGGGCTGCTGGCAGTACACCAAGAAAGTGGCATCTTGTTTGGTATGTATTGGGAGCGTGTATTTATCCTGTGCTTGGATGGTATGCTTTACTGTTTGTAGTATGTCTCGCTCTTAGTGGAAATACTACCTGGCGTGAACTGGTAGGTGTTGTGCTACTTCTTTTTACTTCCAGTATCTGGCATACCCAGTTTTACTCAAATCTTAATTTTGGCGATGTCGTATTGGCTGGTATGCCGCGTTTTGAAACTCCAAGCGATAGCGGTCCGCAACTTTCATATCCGTTTTGGTTGCTTGGTGCTGTATCAGTACTTATTCCCTTATGTGGAAAATATCTTGCAAAGTGGTACATCCCAGTGTTGTGTGCTGCTGCAGGAATATCATATACTTGGTCGCAGATGTTCTATGACCAGAACTACATCGATGAGATGCGAATGGTGCGTTACGCTGCAGATGATAACTGGAAGGAGGTTTTAAACATTTCTGCCGATAACCCTAAGCCAACAACCACCATGGTGATGCTTAAAAATGTGGCCCTGATGAACGAAGGCGGCCTCCTTGACCGCTCATTTAAGACGGGAAACATCGAATATCCCATCACTAATCCGGATTCTATACATGTATCCTTCCTGGATATTGCATCGCCATTGGTGTATTACAACTATGGATTGATCAATGAAGGCATACGCCTTAATTTCGAAAAGGCGATACAAGTGGGATTCTCTCCTTTTTACTTGAAGACACTTTCACGTTGTAACTTAGCTAAGGGAGATAAGGCACTGGTAGAGCGTTATTCATCTTTGCTGCATCATCTGTTTGTCTATGCTAATTGGCAGCCGGCTCCTGTTACAGATAAAGTTATGGCGTTACAGAACAGTTATCCCGATGAACTTTCTGGAGTTGAGAATAGCGATAGTTATATTGTTAATAGTATTAGCCTATGGCAAGAGCCAGACAGTAAAGTTGCCTCTGAGCAGACACTGTTCTATGCTATGCTGCGATGCGACCCGCATCGTTTCTGGCCCTCTCTGCGTAATTATCTGAAATTACATGTTGGCGAGGTATTTCCTTTGCATGCCCAGGAGGCTTATATCTTCTTTATGGACAGGTTCCCAGAGAAAAAGCGTATAATGATTCCTGTAGAGGAGAATATATATAATCGCTATAAACAGTTCTGTAAGGCATTAACTGAACATGTTAAGCCTGGAAAAACTCTTGGAGAAGCCGCCAAAGAGATGCATGGCGAATGGGGAGATACATATTGGTATTATAACATCTTCGGAAGACAATACTCGAATATGGTTAAGAGAAAAGGAAGCGAAGTTCAATCATAAGAAAACAATGAAAAGATATATTCACTATTATACACTGCTTTTTAGTGCAGCTATATTGCTTTTGGCATCGTGTGCAAGTCGCCCCGATGTGCCATCTTCATCCAAGGAAACAAAGAGTCTACCTGCCATATTTCCAGATTATTGTAATGTGACAGTACCTTATAACATCGCACCGCTAAACTTCATGCTTTCTGCCGATGAGTTTGAGGCTTGTGTGGCTCGTATCAGTACCCCTGATGGCCAGCAGCAGACCTATGGCAATGGTGTGAAGGTGCAGATTCCCGAAGAAGAGTGGCATGATATGCTCAATGCTGCAAAAGGAAAGGCTCTGAAAGTAGAGGTCTGGGGACAGAAACAAGGCGCATGGCTGAAGTATAATGCCTTTGAGATACGTGTAGCTGAAGAGCCAATCGATGAATATGTGTCGTATCGACTTATCGAGCCGTCGTATGTGGCATGGAGTTTTATGGAATTAGCGCAACGTAACATCACCTCGTTTGAAGAAACACAGATATTCAACAACGAGATTACCTGTACTGATATTAAGAAAGGTCAGTGTATCAACTGCCACAGTTATCAGAACTACAAAACGGATAACATGCTCTTTCATGTTCGCAAGTCTAATGGCGGTACTGTCATTGTAAACGATGGTAAGGTGTCGAGAGTCAATCTGAAGCGCGACTATACCATCTCTGCTGGCGTATATCCTTCATGGCATCCTACAGAGAAGTTGGTAGCCTTCTCTACCGACCTGACACGTCAGGGCTTTCATACGTCGAATCCTAACAAAATCGAGGTCTACGATATTAAAAGTGACTTGATACTATACGACATTAAGACTGATTCAGTCAGTGTTATCAGCAACGATTCTACGCTCTTGGAGGTTTATCCCACCTGGTCGCCTGATGGCAAATACCTTTATTATTGTAAGTCGGTGCCACTACCAGAGGAACTAAATATCAAGGATAGGGATAACGAGATAGGACGATATTACGAAAAGATACAATACAACATCTATCGCCGCTCATTTGATGTGGCAACGCGTAACTTCGGCGACGAAGAGCTGGTGTATGATGCTGCCTCACAGAATAAGAGTGCTACTTTGCCACGCATCAGTCCTGATGGTCGCTATCTGTTGTTCGCACAGGGACAGTATGGTTGCTTCCATATCCGACATAATGATGGCGATATCGTCTGTATACCGTTAAATGTAGAGAATCCTTCGCCTCTGGACTTGTCAAGATTGAATAGCAAAGGTATGCCCGACAGCTATCCCAGTTGGTCGAGCAATGGTCATTGGATCATGGTAGCCAGTCGTCGTGAGGATGGGAACTACTGTCGTATCTATTTCTCTTATTTCAAGGATGGAAAAGTGGAAAAGGCCTTCCTCTTACCACAGGAGGATCCTGAGCACAATGTATTCCTGCTAAAGAGCTACAACCGTCCTGAGTTTATGGTTGAACCTGTAAAGATCAGTGTAGATGAATTCAGTAAAGTATTTGATAAGTAGTCTTTTCTGTGTGGCGGTAGTCCTGTTTTTCGGACTGGCCTATCCTCATCACTTGCATTATCAGGAGCAGTTCCAACTGTTTCTCTTCGATAGTAACTATGTATGGGATATCGTGAAGCAGCCAGGCGGTGTGGCCGACTTGCTGGGACGGTTCTGCACCCAGTTCTTTCTTTATGCTTGGGTGGGTGCTATCATTATTGGTATCCTGTTATCAGTAGTGCAACTTCTGACTCTCCAACTTATTGGCTCCAGCAAACTATATGGCCTAAGCTTTTTGCCTTCGTTCTTTCTTTGGCTCTTTCTGCTCGACGAGCATGCGCTCATGGGGGGCGTATGGGCTGTGTTGCTCACACTCCTGGCTGTTTGGGGCCTCAGTAAACTACCGAAAGGCTGGGTGCGATATATCATAGTTATTGTTGCTCTTCCTATCCTTTATTGGATGGTAGGTAGTTATTGGAGCGGCAGTCATTACTATAGATACCCTAGGGTGTTCCCTACATTACTTTATGTGGCTTGGCTACTAGCGCTTGCTATCCCTCTCCTTGCTTATGTCTGTCGTAAATGGGGAAACGTTTCTAATCTCTCGCCTCTCGCCTCTCACCTCTTATTTCTATTGGTGGCTGTTATTATGGGGACGGCTGTTTGGAAGAATGGCAATTATAAGGCCGAGAAGGTGATGCAGTATGACTTCATGGCCAGTCATCAGTTGTGGAATCGAATCATAGAAGCAGCTAATGCTGAGAAACCGAACAACCAGATAGGTGTGACGGTACAGAATCTGGCCCTGGCGATGCGCGGCCAACTAACCCAACACTTGTTCGATTATAATCAGAATGGTATAGCTGGTCTGCTGCCCGATGTTCAGAGTGATGCTGTCAGTCCGATGCCTACTGCCGAGGCATTCTATCAGCTGGGCATGATTTATGTGGCTCAACGTACGGTGTTCGAGGCGCAGGAAGCTATTCTTGATTTCCAGAAGAGTGGTCGATGCTATAAGCGTCTGGCACAAACAAACCTGATCATCGGCAACTACGAGGTAGCGCGTAAATATCTGATGGCCCTGCAGAAAACCCTCTTCTATCGTGACTGGGCCAACGAGACACTGCCGCTGTTAGGAGATGAAGAGGCGATTGCAAAACATCCTGAATACGGGCGTCTTCGTAGGTCGCTCTATAAGGACAGTTTCTTGTTTAGCGACCATGTGACTCCCGACATGCTCGAGAATCTATATTTTAGCAATACGGATAATATGCTTGCCCTGGAGTATCTGAAAGCGTACTATATGCTGACAAATAATCGTGAGGCTTATGCAAAACTACTGGTTAAACTCAAACAACAATGAAAAAAGTTCTGAATGATATAATAAGGTGTTGGGTGATAGGTGTTGGGTGCTGGATGCTGGCAGCTTGCTCAACAGCTGTAGAGAATGCCAAGCAGGAGGCTGCCCGGCCTGATATATATCCCGACTATCTTGGTGTAACTGTTCCTGTGAATATAGCCCCTCTCAACTTTGGTATGGTTGATGAGCAGGCACAGCTTATTGATGCGTTAGTGACAGACAATCATGGTAATAGCCTGCACAGTCAGGGTGAGGAATCGGTTGATTTCGACCTTGATGACTGGCATGCTCTGCTTGCGCAGAACCTCGGAGACTCACTAAGTGTCACCGTTTCGGCAAAATACAAAGATGGTTGGCATACATATCAGCCATTCTCTATTTATGTCAGTCCCGACAGCATTGACTATGGACTCTGCTACCGCCTGATAGCACCAGGCTACGAGGTGTGGAGCAAGATGGGCATCTATGAACGTGATCTGTCATCGTTCGATGAGCGTGCATTGATAGAGAATACGCAGTTTGAAGGCTGCGTGAACTGTCATAGCTTTAACCGTGGTAACCCTGCCGATATGAGTCTGCATATCCGTGGCCCTCATGGTGCCACATTGTTGCGCCATAACAACAGTCCCCTTATCGCCTATAATACCAAGACCGATCAGACGCTTGGTTTCTGTGTGTATCCTTATTGGCATCCTTCTGGTCGCTACATTGCTTATTCTACCAACTCAACGAGTCAGTTGTTCCATAGTGCTCACCGCAATCGTATAGAGGTGTTTGATACAGCCTCCGACTTGCAGGTTTACGACGTAGAGAAGAATGAACTGTTGCTGTCGCCTATACTCAAACGGGATTCTATATATGAGACATTCCCTGTTTTCTCTGCTGATGGCAGGTCGCTGTATTTCTGTGCTGCCCAATCCATCCCTGAGGGCAGTTATAAGCTCGATTCCATTCGCTATAACCTTTGTCGCGTTGATTTCAATCCGGAGACAGGCAGTTTTGGCAATCAGATAGAAACAGTCATTGATGCCGTTTCACAAGGTAAGTCGGTGTCTTTCCCCCGTCCTTCGTACGACGGTCGTTTTCTTTGTTACACACTCTCTGACTACGGCCAGTTCAGTATCTGGCATCATGAGGCCGACCTGTATCTGCTTGACCTCACTTCAGGAGAAAACCGTGCCATGACTGCAGCTAACTCGGAAGATACGGAATCATTCCATAACTGGAGTACAAACTCACGTTGGCTCGTGCTGAGTTCCCGTCGAGATGATGGGCTATATACTCGACCATACTTCTGTCATGTAGATGCAAATGGCCGAATTGGCAAGGCGTTTATGCTGCCGCAGCGCAACCCGCGCCGTTTCTATCGCGAGCGTTTCCTCTCGTTCAATGTGCCAGAATTTGTCATCAGGCCCACACACTTCGACGGAAATAGAGCAAGTAGGATTATCAATGATGAGTATCGCAAGAATTTTGACGTTCGTAAGTAGCACTTTTTCTGCATAATGTTACATTTTTGTATTGTTTTTGTTACTTTAAATGAAGCTACTTTAATAAATTTGCGTTAAATTTGCAACCGAATCAAAATGTAAACCTATACATATCAACTTTAGTAAACTAAATAAATATTACGATTATCAAACAGACAAGTATATGTATTTGCTATTCCCACTCGATTTCCGAATGGTTTTTCGAATGGATGTGCAGAATTAGATTGTGAAATAATAGTAGTTAGTATTAGACACATTGTTTTGGTATTTCGAAGGTGCTGCGTCGTGATGACGCGGCACCTTTTTTATTTAGGACGGGAAGCTATTGAACTTCAGTAGCTTCCGCGTCTTCTATTATTACTTCTGGTTCTTCAATAACCTCAGGCTCAATATAAACCTCTGGTTCTTCTATTACCTTTGGAGTTTCAACAACAACTTGTTCGGGCTCAGGAACCTGTGTTGGCTCTATAGATGGCTGTGCTATAGGTTCTGTTTCTGGCTCAATCTCTGGTTCCTGTTCTGCCTCTGCATTATTCTGAAGCATCTTTCGGCCGCCCTTGAATCTGATAGCCAACAAAGCAATATCATCTCTTTGCTCAAAGTCGCCAGCAAAGCGGTTTACAGCATCAAGCATATTGTCGATGAATGGTTTTGGACGTGGATCAAGTTTCATTGCCTGCAGTGCACAACCAAGCATGCGCTTCTCGTTGAATATTCTGTGTTCAGCATTCTTAACCTTTATCAGTCCGTCGGTATTCAGGAATATCATTGTTCCTGGCAGCATCAGAATCTCCTGTGCTTCGTATTTGTAGTTAGGCTTCTCGCCTATGGCTATGTTCTGCTCTACTGGAAGATGGTGCAGCTCGTTGCTTACCAATAGCGGAGCATCGTGGTTAGCATTGCAGAATAAAAGAGCGCCGCTGCTAATGTCAAGAACACCAACAAACAGACGTACGGCAAGTCCTTTATCACCTTCTTTAGCTATAGCGTTGTTTATTGACTCTACAATCCTATCAGGCTTCTCCTCGAAGGCAACAGCCGTACGGAACTGGGCTTTTACTACTGTAGTCAACAGCGATGCTTTTATGCCTTCAACCGTTGCCTCACCCACGCAGAAGAACAGCTTGCCATTTCGCATGGTATAGTCTAACACGCCGCCTCCCTCTATTAATCCTACTGTTGTAGAACTCCAGATGTCGAAGAACTTGTGTTGTGGCAACTGACTTGGGGCAATCGTTTTCTGTATGTTCTGTGCGATACGTATTTCAGATGCCTCGCGTTCTTTGACAATGGTGTTGGCTTCGAGTTGGTCGTAGTCGTATCTCAAATCTTCAAATTCGGCCTCCATGCGTTTGGCGATACGGTGACGAATGATAACGAAGATGACCATGCAGAGAATAACGAAGGTAAAGGCGATAACAATAAGAATATTGTATTTTCTGTTCTTTTTAGCTTGTAGCTCGGTTAAATTCTCTACATTCTTAACGATTACAGCCTGCTCTTCTTTCTCAATTTTTCTTGATTTGGCAAGTGCCTGACCCAGGGAGTTGCTTATATCTAAAGCTATCTTCATGGCAGAGTCACGGCGACCAGCAAGTTGGTTGATGCGATACTTCTTCAGAACATAAGTCTCAATATTATCCAGCGAGTAGTTCTGAGGTGTTTCGCCTATCATGTCATCAAGACTATTGTAGTGTTCTGCAGCCTCGTCCCATCGGTGTGCAGCAATCAGATAATCGTTGGCATCAATACGCCCTTTTGGTGTGTTGCTGAACTTGGTTGTTAGGAACTTCTCGTAGGCTTTGGCTGCCTCTTCTGATTTATGTAATCCCTCAAGTGCGATGGCTTGATAGATATCGTGGCGTGCCAACTGACGGTCAATGTAGTCGGCGTCGGCATCTGGACGCTGCTCGTATTCGCTAAGTACCTGTCCGAAGCGGGCTGTCCATAGCAAAGCTTCCTGCCATTTCTTAGCAAAGATATAATCATAAGCGATGTTGATAAGACCTGTGATACCATCTTTATACACAACATCGTTATGGAAAGTCTCAATGTTCTCCATGTGTCGCTGATAAGCCTTGTTGAATCCATCGGCATTACCGTCGGCAGTACCCAATCCTTCCTGGCAGCAACCTATATAAATAAGAATATTAAGGTAGTCGCTGGTGCTGTCGCACTCAAGCGATTCCAGTTTGTTTGCCACAGGAATGGCAATATTCAGTCCTTCTTCATAATCGCCTCTAACCGATAGCATGTTTGCCAATCGGCTGGCCGATTTGGCGTAATAGATCATTTCATCGCCATCGGTCGACTCTTTTGCAGCCTCAAGCGATGCTTTCCAATAGTATTCTGCCAAGCGCTGGCGTTTCATCTTGTCGCAGGCATAGCCTCGCCAGTAGCAGGCTTTTGTAGGAGTGATGATACTATTTGCCTCCAGACTGTCTACAACCTTAATGAGTTCGTTGTAGTTCTTGTTCTTTTGCGTAGCCTCAATCAGTTTGTCGGCTTCGCTTATCTGATATTTTTTTTCCTCTTCGTTACATGCCGTCATCAGCACACTGGTAAATAAAACCAGAAGAATCCAAAACTTTGTCTGTTTCATATATCGTTTTGAGTCATTGATGTTTCCGGATGCAAAGATACAAAAGTATTTTAAAAATTCCCAAGAAACGGCTAAAAAAGTGCGTATATAGCCGATATGATACGAATAAAAAAGTAAATGTAACTCAACGAAAAGGCTTATTTAAGAAAAGTGAGTAATTTTGCGGCCGAAATAAAACTGAAACAATAATGAAGCGAATAATTGCTCTAATATCAATCTTATGGGCGCTTGGCGCCGTAGCACAAGAGGCGAAAAAATTGCCTTCACTTCATACTGAAGGCAGATGGCTTGTAGACAAGCATGGTAATCAGGTGGTATTGCATGGTGTGATGGACACGCCGAACATGTATTTTAATGATCAGAGATGGGGGTGGTATTGGACAGATGGTACCACTTATGATAGTAATGGCGCAAACAAATGTCTTGCCTACTTCGAGAAACTTTTTAAGGGAATGCAACAGGCTAAGTGTGATGTGTTCCGTTTGCATTTGGATCCTGCTTGGACAAATGACCCTAGTGATAGTTATGTATATCCAGGTTCTAATGGTCAGGCCTCTGATGCTTCAGGTGAAGCAGACATCAAGAAGTTCAATCCTGATAGGTTGGAAACCTTCTTACCTTCATTATATTTGAAGTTGGCTAAGATGGCAATGGACTATGGTATGTATGTCGTTGTCCGCCCACCGGGGGTTTGTCCAGGTAATCTTAAGGTAGGCGATTACTATCAGGCTTATCTCACAAAGGTGTGGGATATCTTCTCTAATCAGAAGTTTGTGAAGGATCATGCTGGACAGATAAGTATTGAGTTGGCCAATGAGCCTGTTAGTCTTAAGAATGCTCAGAATCAGGACGATTCAAAGGCTCTTCATGATTATTTCCAACCTATTGTTGATAAGATTCGTGAGAATGGCTTTTCTGGTATCATCTGGGCACCAGGAACAACCTGGCAGCAGAATTACCGTAGCTATGCTGAACATCCTATAGAGGGTGAGAATATCGGTTATGCTGTACATGATTACTGCGGATGGTATGGTTGTAGTGATGATAACCCCGATCCTGACAACAAGATTAATCAGTTCCACCAGTCGGTACCAGTAATAGATTTCGCTCCGGTTATTATTACCGAGGTAGACTGGAGCCCAGAGAACCCAAATGCGGCAGGTCACTATAATGAAAGTGGTACTTGGGTAAAGCCTAACTACGGCACATGGGCCACTGGTTCTACTTCAAAGTGGGGAAAGGCATATAAGGCCATGCTTGACTACTTTGGCAATATCTCAATGACATTGTCAGGAACAGGTTGCTTGTTTGATATCGACAAACTTCTGTCTACAGGTAATGTATATCCTGCTTTTAATGGTCTTGAAGAGGCCTGTGGTAAGGCTTGTATGGACTGGTATGCAGAATACTACAAAGTGAACAGGCCTCATGACGACGACGAGGAGGAAACTGGTGATTTCTATACTGTTCAATCCTTTTCTGGAGAAAAAGATGCTTATGAGTTGATGATAGGTGATAATACTTATCTCTCTTTGAAGTTGAATTATGCTGATGGTCATAGCAAGGATGTTTCTGAAGTTGCAACCTATGCTATCGATAAGCCATCGGTTGTTGAGGTGAAGAATGGTTATCTGTGTGCTGTTTCTGATGGCGAAGCAAATATTACGGCCTCATATACTGATGTTAAAGGCACTGTTTGGCAGAAGTCAATCACAGTAAAGGTTTCAAAATTCGAAATCAGTGGCATGAGCTCTATGAGCAGTCTTTCTGAGATTGTAGAAGATAACTTTGCTATCCTAAATAAGGAAAGTCAGAAACTTTTCTATGGTTCAGACAATCAGAACCTTGGTTACGCTGATGCTAACACGGTTATTAACAATAAAAATATTAATGGATATATGTTCAAGGCAGAGCCTGTGTCAGGTCGTGACGGTTGTTTCCTGCTGCGTCTCATTACCCTTAGCGGCAGTGAGTATAGTGTCTGGGGCAGTCCTGGCTACCTGAATGGATATTCTACTGTAGCTGATTGCAGCTTTATCCTTGGACTTAATAACCAATATGGTCAGGATGTTAAGGACGGTGCCGTATGGGAGGTAAATTATGAAAGCGATAAGGGCTTTACACTTAAGAATATGTATACTGGAAAGTACCTGCGTGATAATGCATCAGCCAATAGTGAAGCTCCTGTATATATGGATTTCCTAAAAGTAGGTGGAACTGCGGGTATTAATGCTGTTCAAAGAGATGTGGATAGCGACGCTGTTTACACCCTGCAGGGACAAAAGGTTGCTACCCGTAGTCAGTGGAACGCATTGCCTCGTGGCATCTATATTGTAAGTGGAAAGAAAGTAATCAAATAACTTTATCAACACAATCATTTATGTATCAATTTAATTTTAAAACTATGCTTCTGGCTTCGGCACTGCTTATTCTGCCAGCCAGTATGTCGGCCCAGAAAAAAAAGGCCGCTCCAAAAAAGAAGGCTTCCGTAGAACAGGTACAGTCTGCTGATCCTAATTTCTACATCTTCCTGTGTTTTGGTCAGTCAAATATGGAGGGAAATGCCCGTCCTGAGGCTCAGGATTTGGCAAGCCCTGGCCCACGCTTCCTGCTTATGCCAGCTGTAGACTTCCCAGAAAAGGGCCGAAAGATGGGTGAGTGGTGCGAGGCTTCGGCTCCTTTGTGCCGTCCTAACACTGGTCTTACTCCTGCCGACTGGTTCGGTCGTACCCTCGTAGCTTCGCTGCCCGAAAATATTAAGATTGGTGTAATTCACGTCGCTATCGGTGGTATCGATATCAAGGGATTCCTGCCTGACAGCATTGATAACTATGTAAAGACCAAGGCTCCTAACTGGATGAAGGGTATGCTTGCAGCTTATGACAACAACCCATATGAGCGTCTGGTAACTCTGGCTAAGAAGGCTCAGAAGGATGGCGTAATTAAGGGTATCCTGATGCATCAGGGCGAGACAAATACTGGTGACCCAAAGTGGGCTGGTATGGTTAAACAGGTTTATGATAATCTTTGTGGCGACCTCCAGCTTAAGCCTGAGGATGTGCCCCTTTATGCAGGTAACATCGTTCAGGCTGACGGTAAGGGCGTTTGCATAGGTTGTAAGAAGCAGATAGATGAGCTACCACTTACTCTTCATACCTCTCAGGTAATTTCTTCTGATGGTTGTACCAATGGTCCTGACCGTCTGCACTTTGATGCAGCAGGCTATCGCGAGCTTGGTTGTCGTTATGGTGAGGCTGTGGCCCGTAACCTTGGCTTTGAGCCCAAGCGTCCATATATCGAGATGCCAAAGAAGATTGAAGTTCCTGCCGATGCTGTTACAGTAGAGAATGCTATCCCAGGAAATGAATTCCCAAAGATTGATGGTCAGCGTCGTGCTTATTTCCGCATCAATGCTCCTCAAGCACGTAAAGTGGTTGTAGACATCTGCAGCAAGAAGTATGACATGCTGCCTGATGGTAAGGGTGGTTTCATGGCTGTTACCGATCCTCTGCCTGTTGGCTTCCACTACTATTTTATGAACATCGAAGGTGTGAACTTCATCGACCCAGCATCTGAGACCTACTTCGGTTGTAACCGTGAGGCAGGTGGTCTTGAGGTTCCCGAGGGTCCTGAGGGTGACTATTATCGTCCACAGCAGGGCATTCCTCATGGTCAGGTTCGCAGTATCTACTATCATAGCGAACATTCAAAGGTAGGCGAGTGGCGTCATGCTTTGGTTTATACACCTGCTGAATATGAGACAGGTAAGAAGAAGTACCCTGTACTTTATCTGCAGCATGGTATGGGTGAGGGCGAGACCAGCTGGGCGCTCCAGGGAAAGATGCAGCATATCATGGATAACGCTATCGCTAAAGGCGAGGCTGTTCCAATGATCGTAGTAATGGAGAGCGGTGATATTAAGGCTCCATTCAACTTTGCTGGTGGTGGCTCTAACGAACAGGGACGTAGCGAATATGGTGCTTCGTTCTATCCTGTACTGATCAACGACCTTATTCCTTATATTGATAAGAACTTCCGTACAAAGGCCGATCGTGAGAATCGTGCTATGGCCGGACTCTCATGGGGTGGTCATCAGACTTTCGACATTGTGCTTAATAACCTCGACAAGTTCGCATGGATGGGTACCTTCAGCGGTGCAATCTTTGGACTCGATGTTAAGACTGCCTACAATGGTGTGTTTGCAAATGCCGAAGAGTTCAATAAGAAGATTCACTACTTCTATATGAATTGGGGAAGCGAGGACTTCATTAAGAGCCAGCCAATTGTTGACGGCTTGCGTGAACTGGGAGTAAAGGTTGACTCTTCAGTATCAGAGGGTACTGGTCATGAGTTCCTGACCTGGCGTCGCGGTCTCAATGAGTTTATCCCGCATCTGTTTAAGAAGTAATCCCTATATACCTTAATTATTGCGCCCCTGTTCAGTAAGAAACTGACAGGGGCGTTAAATTTATAAAGGTGATGGTACAAATGATAAAGTTTATGATACTCACGTAATAGTGTTTTTGGTGGAATTGTTGTACCTTTGCACCCGAATAACTTTACAAACAAAAACAATAATAGCAAATATGAAGAAACTATTCCTAGCGTTATCGCTTATTGCCGGTAGCATTACTGCTTCGGCTCAGTGGGGACGTCCTGTTGACTACTCTGCAGGTCCCGGACTGAAGGATGCCTACAAAGATTATTTCACCATTGGTGTGGCTGTAAACAAGTTCAATATCTCTGATCCTGTACAGACCGCAATTATCAAAAAGCAGTTTAGTAGCGTGACTGCCGAGAATGCTTGGAAACCAGGCGAGATTCATCCAAAAGAGGGTGTTTGGAATTTCGGCTTGGCAGATAGCATTGCCAACTTCTGCCGTGAGAATGGTATCAAGATGCGTGGTCACTGCCTGTGCTGGCACAGCCAGTTTGCCGACTGGATGTTTGTTGACAAGAAAGGTAAGCCAGTAAAGAAAGAGGTGTTCTACCAGCGTCTGCGTGAGCACATCCACACTGTAGTTAATCGCTACAAGGATGTTGTTTATGCGTGGGACGTTGTGAATGAGGCTATGGCCGACGACAATATGATGTTCCGCTCATTCCGTCCAGGTGCTGCTGCACCTAGCCCATATCGTCAGAGTCGTCACTTCCAGTTGTGTGGTGATGAGTTCATCGCTAAGGCTTTCGAGTTTGCGCGCGAGGCTGACCCAACAGGTGTGCTGATATACAACGACTATAGTTGTGTAGATGAGGGAAAGCGTGAACGTATATATAATATGGTGAAAAAGATGAAGGAAGCTGGTGTGCCCATCGATGGTATAGGCATGCAGGGTCACTACAACATCTATTTCCCTGATGAGGATCAGCTGGAGAAGGCTATTAATCGTTTCAGTGAGATCGTTAATACTATCCACATCACAGAGCTTGACCTGCGTACCAACACTGAGAGTGGTGGTCAATTGATGTTCTCACGTGGCGAGGCTAAGCCACAGCCAGGTTATATGCAGACACTGCAGGAGGATCAGTATGCTCGTCTATTCAAGGTGTTCCGCAAACACAAGGATGTTATTAAGAACGTAACATTCTGGAACCTGAGCGACAAGGATTCTTGGTTGGGCACCAACAATCATCCTCTGCCATTCGACGAGAACTTCAAGGCTAAGCGTTCACTGCAGATTATCCGCGACTTCAATGTAGCTTTGGATAATCATCAGCCAAAGGAGGACTTCGTTCCTAATCCATGCAACCAGCCTGGACAGCAGTATCCTATGGTTAACAGCGAGGGTTATGCACGCTTCCGTATTGAGGCTCCTGATGCAAAGTCGGTTATAGTAAGTCTTGGTCTTGGTGGCCGTGGCGGTACTGTGCTGCGTAAGGACAAGAATGGTGTATGGGTTGGTACTACCGATGGTCCAATGGATCCTGGTTTCCACTACTATCATCTTACTATCGACGGTGGTGTATTCAACGATCCTGGTACACATAACTACTTCGGCTCTTGCCGTTGGGAGAGTGGTATCGAGATTCCTGCTCCTGATCAGGATTTCTACGCAGAGCGTACAAACATTCCTCATGGAAATATGCAGAAGGTTCTGTTCTACTCAAAGAGTCTGGGTAAGATGCAGGAGGCAACTGTTTATCTGCCTTATGGCTATGGAAAGCTTGTTAAGGGTAAGGGCGGTAAGCTCACTCAGGAGCGTTATCCTGTACTTTATCTGCAGCATGGATGGGGCGAGAACGAGACAAGCTGGCCTGTACAGGGTAAGGCAGGTCTGATTATGGACAACCTGATTGCTGACGGTAAGATTAAACCATTCATCATTGTTATGGCATACGGACTGACCAACGACTTCAAGTTTGGTTCTATAGGTAAGTTCACTGCTGAGGAGTTTGAGAAGGTGCTCATTGACGAGCTGATTCCTTATATTGATACTAACTTCCTGACTAAGGCCGACAAGTGGAACCGCGCTATGGCTGGTCTGTCAATGGGTGGTATGACCACAAAGCTCATCACCCTGCGTCGTCCTGAGATGTTTGGATACTGGGGACTGCTCTCTGGTGGACAGTATGCTCCTGAGGAGATTAAGGATCCTAAGGCAGTTAAGTACATCTTCGAGGGCTGCGGCGATAAGGAGAATCCCGATGGTATCAATAAGAGTGTAGAGTCACTGAAAGCAGCTGGTTTCAATGCCGAAGGTCTGATCTCTGAGGGCACTGCTCATGAGTTCCTGACATGGCGTCGTTGCCTCGAAAAGATGGCTCAAAAGCTCTTCAAATAATAAAAAAGTGCAGAAAAAGTGCGTTTTTTTAGGCTTTGAAACAAATTAGAAAGTAAATGTAACATAAGAGTAAGTCACTTTCGAGAAAATGCACTAACTTTGCACCCAGATAAGATAAAGAATCGGTTAAAATTGTTTTAGTTATATTAGTAGTTAGTAGTTTTTCCTTCCCTGGGGCATAGAAAAGCGTTTCTTGTCCCAGGGTTTTTCTTTTCTTTTATTCATTATTATTCGTCTTTTTGAATTTTTATTTGTAATTTTGCAGCAAAATTAAACCAATAGCAAATATGAAACGGATATTGTCAACCTTGTTTATCTGTGCGTTTACATCAATCGCTGTTAACGCACAACAACACAAATTGTGGTATAGTAAACCTGCCAGTCATTGGTTAGAGGCTTTGCCTATTGGTAACTCACACCTTGGAGCCATGGTGTATGGAGGTGTAGATGCAGAACAGATACAGCTGAACGAGGAGACGTTTTGGAGTGGTTCGCCACACGATAATAATAATCCTAATGCAAAAATAGCTATAAAGGATGTGCGTAAGCTGATATTTGCCGGAAAGGAAGAGCAAGCTGATAGCATAATTGGCCGAAGCTTCTTTAAAGGCCCACATGGACAGAAGTTCCTTCCATTGGGTGATTTGAGTCTGAAGTTTAACTATCAGAGCAATTCTGAGCCCACCAATTATCGTCGCGAATTGAATCTGGGTGATGCACTTAACACAACAAGTTTTGAGGTAGATGGCGTGAAATACGACCGAATTGTGTTTGCATCACAGGCTGACAATGCTATTGTTGTGCAAATAACAGCCAACAAGAAAAAAGCTCTGAATTTCGCTGTGTCTTATTTGTTTAATGAACAGGTGCAGAATGGTGACTTGATTGATAAACACGAAATGGCCTATATTATTAATAATGTTGAGCATGAGGGTATTCCTGGAAAACTCAAGGCCGAAGTGCGTGTGAAATTGATGGCAGATGGAGCTGTACAGGATGCTGGTGGCAACATGTACGTAAGGAATGCCACAGCAGCCACAATTTTAGTAACCGCTGCAACAAACTATGTTAACTATAAAGACATAAGTGGTAATCCTGTACTTAAGAACAACCAAACAATGTCGTTGCTGAAAGGCAAAAACTATAAGATATTGTTAAAGCGCCATTTGCAGAAATATCAAGAGCAGTATGATAGAGTATACCTTTCTTTGCCTAAATCGGAAAATTCAGAATTGGAAACCGATAAACGATTAGCAAAGTTTGATTGTAAAGATTTAGATATGGTATCGCTAATGATGCAGTATGGCAGATACCTGCTTATTTCATCATCGCAACCAGGTGGTCAGCCTGCAAACCTTCAGGGAGTGTGGAATAACAAGATGGATGCTCCATGGGATTCGAAATATACAATTAATATCAATGCCGAGATGAACTATTGGCCGGCACTGGTTGGAAATCTGGCAGAGACTCAGGAGCCATTGTTTATGATGATACGCGACCTGAGTGAAACAGGAAAAAGAACTGCAAGAGTGATGTATAACTGTCCGGGCTGGGTGGCTCATCATAACACTGACTTGTGGCGCATTGCCGGACCTGTGGATGGAACAACATGGGGTATGTTCCCAACTGGTGGTGCATGGCTTACCACTCATCTGTGGCAGCACTATCTGTATACAGGTGACAAGAATTTCCTGGAGCAATGCTATCCGATATTGAAGGGTGCTGCTGATTTCCTGCTGTCGTATATGCAGGAGTATCCTAAGAATGGAGAGGTTAAGCATGCTGCCGGATGGCTTGTTACAGTACCAACAGTATCGCCAGAGCATGGTCCGGTAGGAAAGAAAACTACTGTAACTGCTGGTTCTACAATGGACAACCAGATAGTTTTCGATGTGCTGTCGAGTACTTTGAAAGCTCATCAGATATTGGGATATGATAATATTGTTTATACAACAATGCTCAGCAATGCCATAGCACAGCTGCCACCCATGCAGATAGGAAGATATGGTCAGTTGCAGGAGTGGCTTATCGATGGTGACGATCCAAAGGACGAACATCGTCATATATCGCATCTTTACGGACTTTATCCTTCAAACCAAATTTCGCCTTATTCTCACCCAGAATTATTCACTGCAGCTGCCAATACTCTGAATCAGCGTGGTGACATGGCTACAGGATGGAGCCTGGGTTGGAAGATAAACTTCTGGGCTAGAATGCTGGATGGTAACCATGCATTCCGCATTATCAGTAATATGCTGAATCCGATACCTTATACCACAGAGTGGGGGCCACGTGGCGGTACTTATCCTAACCTGTTTGACGCACATCCACCTTTCCAGATTGATGGTAATTTCGGGTGCTCGGCTGGTGTGTGTGAAATGCTGCTGCAGAGTCATGACGGTGCAGTGCATCTGCTGCCTGCCTTACCCGATGCATGGGCCGAAGGCGAGGTGAATGGTCTGCGTGCAAGGGGAGCCTTTGTGGTTGATATGAAATGGAGTAAGGGTGAACTTACCGAGGCTGCTATATTCTCAAGGATTGGCGGAAAGCTGCGACTGCGTTCGTATGTACCACTGAGAGGTGAAGGCCTGTTTGCTGCTACTGGTGAATGTGATAATGACCTCCTGAAGCCTGCGGTGATACGTGAGCCATTGAAATCGGAAGAATTGACTGAGTTTAAACAGATACCTATCAGAAAGGTATATGAGTACGACATCATGACCGTGCCAGGTAAAATATATAAGGTGTATCATCAATAATAACTTAAAAATATTATGAGGTATCAACTATTACTAACAATTGCTTTTTGTGCAGGCTTGACTGCTTCGGCACAGAAACTTCCTTATCAAAACCCCAACCTTTCAGCAAAAGAGCGTGCTATTGACCTCTGTGGAAGATTGACTTTGGAGGAAAAAGCTATGCTGATGCTCGACGAGAGTCCGGCTATTCCACGTCTGGGTATAAAGAAATTCTTCTGGTGGAGTGAGGCTTTGCATGGTGCTGCTAACATGGGTAATGTTACGGTTTTCCCAGAGCCAGTGGCTATGGCATCGTCATTTAATCCAAATCTGCTCTACAAGTGCTTCGATGTCGCTTCTACAGAGTTCCGTGCTCAGTACAACCACCGTATGCATGACCTGAATGGTGAAGATGAAAAGTTTCATAGCCTTTCGGTATGGACGCCTAACGTAAACATCTTCCGTGATCCACGTTGGGGACGTGGTCAGGAAACTTACGGCGAAGACCCTTATCTGACATCTGTGATGGGAGTTCAGGTAGTAAAAGGACTCCAGGGCCCAGAGGACTCAAAGTATCGCAAACTATGGGCTTGTGCTAAGCACTATGCTGTACATAGCGGTCCAGAATACACTCGTCATACAGTGAACATAAACGATGTTTCTGCCCGCGATTTCTGGGAGACATATATGCCTGCATTTAAAGCATGTGTTCAGGATGGTAATGTGCGCGAGGTAATGTGTGCCTACCAGCGTCTTGACGATGATCCATGCTGTGGTTCAAATCGTCTGCTTCAGCAGATTCTGCGTGACGAGTGGGGCTTCAAGTATCTGGTAGTCAGTGATTGTGGTGCTGTAAGTGACTTCCACATGAACCATAAGAGTTCTTCGGATGCTGTACATGGCTCCTCGAAGGCTGTTATTGCAGGTACCGACGTGGAGTGCGGTTTCGACTATGCTTATAAGAGTATCCCTGAAGCTGTTAGTAGAGGTCTACTTTCTGAGGCAGAGATAGACAAACACGTGATTCGTCTGCTTGAAGGTCGTTTTGACTTAGGCGAGATGGATGATCCATCACTAGTAGAGTGGTCTAAGATTCCATATTCTGCTATGTCAACTAAGGCATCGGCACAACTGTCGCTTGAGATGGCACGTCAGACTATTGTATTGTTGCAGAACAAGAATAATATCCTACCTTTAAAGAAAAATGCAGAAAAAATCGCCGTTATCGGTCCTAATGCTGATGACGCACCAATGATGTGGGGAAACTATAATGGTATGCCTAATCATACTGTTACCATATTGGATGGAATAAAGGCAAAGCAGAAGAAACTATTCTATACCAAAGGCTGTGACCTGACTTACGATCAGGTGATGGACTGCCAGTTGGCTACCCAATGTGCAGCTGGTGGTAAGAAAGGTTTGAAGGGAACATTCTGGAATAATACCACTATGGATGGAAAACCAGTAACCACACAGTATTATACCACACCACTGGCCGTTACTACTGCAGGTATGCACAATTTTGCTCCTGGAGTACAGATTGAAGATTTTTCGGCTAAGTACGAAACGGTATTCACTCCAAATGAGTCGGGTGAGTATGTTGTTAATGTGGAAGGTTGCGGACATTTTGAACTATATATCAATGGTGAGAAGAAATTTGTAGAACATACCTGGCGTACAACTCCTACCCGTACTGCTATTCAGGCGGAAAAGGGAAAGACTTATAACATAGAGGTTCGTTTCCTGTTCGTTAAGACATGGAATGCTAATCTGAAGATAAATATCGCTAAGGAGTTGCCTATTGACTATCAGCAGATTATTGCCCAGTTGAAAGGCATCAACAAGGTTGTTTTCTGCGGTGGAATCTCGGCTGCCCTCGAGGGTGAGGAGATGCCAGTACAGATAGAAGGATTCAAGGGTGGCGACCGTACCAGCATTGAGTTGCCTAAGGTACAGCGTAACTTCCTTAAGGCACTTAAGGAGGCTGGCAAGCAGGTTATATTTGTAAACTGCTCAGGTTCTGCTATTGCTCTTACTCCTGAAACAGAGACTTGCGATGCAATCGTTCAGGCATGGTATGCTGGTCAGGAGGGTGGTAATGCTATTGCAGATGTGCTGTTTGGTGATTGTAACCCAAGTGGAAAACTGTCTGTTACATTCTATAAGGATGATTCGCAGCTGCCTGATTTTGAGGATTATTCTATGAAGGGACGTACATACCGCTATTTCAACGATCCTCTGTTCGCCTTTGGATATGGTTTGAGCTATACAGACTTTGAGATTGGCGAGGCAAAGATGCAGGGTAAGGAGTCAATAACCATCCCTGTAACAAATGTAGGTAAACGTGCTGGTACTGAGATTGTACAAGTATATATCCGCAATCTGAGTGATGCCGAGGGACCACTGAAGTCATTACGTGCTTTCCAGCGTGTGGATTTAAAGGGTGGTGAAACTGTTAATGTAACCCTGAAACTTAATGAGAAGTCATTTGAGTTCTGGGATCCAGAAACAAATACTATGCGAACTAAACCAGGAAAATATGAGATTCTTTATGGTAACAGTTCAATGGATAAAGATCTGAAGAAAATGACCATCACCCTTTAGTGGTGGTCATTTATTATTGCGTAACCTGCGCAATATAATAATACAAGTAATGATTATAGCCAAAATGAGACAACCTATAATTGCAAGATGCCAATAGTTAGTTACCGACGTTCCTTTTATCTTTTCCCATATCTCACGTAAAACCTCTTGGCGATCACCGCTGTCACGTAAGTAACTGCATCGGTCTATTGTACTTTTGTCGGGGTACATTACGCTGTCGACATGAACTGCAGTGGCCTTAGGACCGAAGAAATAACTGAGGTCAATAGTCTCTTTGATACTGTCATCAGTAACAGCTTTAAGAATCTCTGGCGTTGCAATGACAGAGCTATAGCCGGTTTCTTCCATACATAATAGAGCAATATCCGGGCGGCACATGAAATTGATCCAATAGCTTGCGGCTTCTGTATTCTTTGAACATGCGGGAATCGTCCAACAGTCCATCCAGCAGTCGCTTCCTTCTTTTGGTACGATGTATTGTAGATCTACTTTATCGCCTGCTTCGTCAATGGCCCATTTGGCGTCGCCATTCCACGTAACGCTCATCCAGTTACTGCCATTAGCCATCAATCGTTTGTCGTCATCAACATCAAAGCTCTTCATCTGCGGACGAGCTCTCTCAAGCAAATCCTCTACAATAGCAATATTACGGTTGGTAAGATAAGTGGCCAGCAAATTGCGATTGGTGGCTCCCATCTTTACTTCCTCATAAAAGGCATAGTTGATGAGAATATTGTATAGGTCACTGAAAGAATCCTTCATGATAACCTTACCACGATATTTTGGATTAAGCAGAAATCCCCAACTATAAACCTCTTCGGGCTTTACGTATTTTGTGTTGATAAGTACACCGGTGTTTCCCCATAGATAGCCTACGGTATAGTCGTTGGCATTTACACCCTGTGTTTCTCCGATGTGTTGAAGAAGATCGTCAATAAATGGCGAAGTGCCTTTCATCCAGTTGGGGATACCTTCTTTGACGAAACTGGTGTCGATAGGATTCAGAAAGTCATGTTTCATCATGCGTTCAACCAGATATTCGGGTGGACAGAAAACATCTGCGTCAATCTCGCCTTTTAACATCTGATCGAAGCATTTCTCAGGGTAGTCATAAGTGATATACTCTACTTTTATTGTATTTCCAGTTACATCCTTATACCACTTCTCGAATTTCTCTATTACTCCTTCTCCTATATATTCGTCCCAGTTGTATACTTTCAGTATTTGCTGGCGATCGTATTGTGCTTGTATTCCAAGTACGCAGAATATAGCGATCAGGATAGAAGCTAATCGTTTCATATGTTCCTCCTCTTTTAGTTAAGTTATCTTTCCTCGTGCTCTCGCATATAGTCGCGTGGCGACATTCCATAGAATTTCTTGAATACAGTAGAGAATGAAGCTGAATTCGCAAATCCACAGGCGTACATGACCTCGGTTACGTTCATACCTTGGTTAGCTAACAACTGTGCCGCTTTTTTCAAACGGATGTTACGAATAAAGTCATGAGGTGTCTGTCCTGTAAGATCTTTCATCTTACGGTGCAGGTGTACTCGGCTTATACCAACGGTATCAGCTATCATATCGACGCTCAGGTCGGAATTGTTCAGATTCTTATTGATACACTCCATGATGCGCTCAAGCAATTTCTCATCTGGTGACTTGAGACGAATCTCATCAACCTGCTCCTCAAGATTGTCGTTACGTTCGTACTTAAGGCGCAGTAGGCGGTGCTTGTTGATTAGATTGATAATAGTGCGTCGCAGAATATCCATGTTGAATGGCTTAACGATATAAGCATCGGCACCTGTCTCCAGACCTTCGAGTTTATCCTCGTCGCGACTCTTAGCTGTAAGCAGAACCACAGGGATTGAATTGGTGATCGGGTTGGTCTTGAGTCGTGTACATAGCGTGTTTCCATCCATTTCAGGCATCATAATATCGCTCAATACCAGATCGGGCTTAGTGCGTATAATCTCGCCTAATGCCTCGCGACCATTCGTACATGCATGTACTTCATAATCACTAGAAAGCTCATTCTCCAGATAATTGCGAATCTCTTCATCGTCCTCTGCTATAACCAGAGTCATTCTGCGATTCTGCGCCATCATCTCTGCCATTGGGTTGGTTGGCTCTGGCTCAGGTTCCTCTTCAAGGATCAACTCTGGCGTGATGGTCTCGGTAGTTTCGTCGTCGAGAAGCATCTCGTCTGAATTTAAGTGACTGTTACCCATAGGGATGGTAATAACAAACTCACAGCCTTTCTCCAGATTGTGAACGGTTATGGTGCCGTGATGAAGTTCTACAAGTGAGCGGGTCAGGTCCAAACCGATACCTGTACCAACATAGCGGTCGTTGATTGATGTCGGTGTCTGATAGAAACGGTCGAATATCTTGTTTATCTTGTCTTCGGGTATGCCCTCGCCATTATCATATATTGCTATTGTTGCCGATTCGGCGTTATGTGTAAGACGTATGCCTATTTCGCCACCAGTAGGGGTGTACTTGAATGCATTTGAAAGGACATTCATAAATACCTTGTCGAAATTCTGGCGGTCAATCCATACAGGAATCTCTTCACTGTCATGATTGAAAAGGAACTTAATTTGCTTAGCTTTGGCTTGACTGTCAAAGAGGTTGTATATGTCCTTTGCAAAACCAACAAGATTGGTTTCGCGCATACGCATCTGCATTTGTCCTTTGTCAATCTTTCGAAGGTCCATCATCTGGTTTATCAGACTGAGAATTCGTTCAGCATTACGCCTAATCGTCTCATAAACACCCTTTCTGTTTGGATCAGTATCGTTTTTGATAAGTGATAGCAAAGGCGTGAGAATCAAGGTCATAGGTGTACGTATCTCATGACTCATGTTCATGAAGAAACGTAGCTTGGCCTCGCCCATTTCTTCTGCATGTATATGAGCCTGAAGACGAAGTCTGTCTTGCTCCTTATGACGGCGATATGCCAGGTACTGCCATGCAAACATACCAATAATCATAGCGTAGAAGAAATATGCCCACGCTGAACGATACCATGGACTGTGGATGACAACAACAAATTCTTTAATTGGTGTCTCAATATTATTACGCTCTGCTTTTACCCTAAAGCGATAGGTGCCCTGGGGCAGATGAGAGAGCGTCAGGATATTCATTCCAGGCTGAAGACGGTTGAACGGCTCGCCATTGATGCTATATAAATAAGATATATGTTCCGGATTCTCATATGTTAGAGTTGAGAATTGGATAGAGAAGGTGTTGTCGTTATAACAAAGCTCAAAGCGATTGCTGGCGATGATTGTGGTATCGGTTACCAAATAGCTGCCTGAGCGGGTTGTCCTGCTAACCTGCTGGCCATTTATTGAGAATGCGGTAAGTTTGACCTCTGCCTCCCACTTGCTTGGGGAGATGTGTTGTGAATCAAACCATGATACACCCGCTGTTCCACCCATGGCAAGCATACCGCCTGAAGTGATAAAAGATGCTCCATCGCTAAACTCGTTGCTCTGCAATCCATCGTCGGCAAAGTAGTTTTGCCAGATGTCGTTTTTAGGTGTGTAGCAACTCAATCCGTGGTCTGTACCAATCCAGATCCTGCCTTGTGGGTCTCTCTCTATTGTGGCAATTCCGTTGTCTGCTAATCCATTTTCACGGGTGTACTGCTTGGTTTTACGTGTCAGAAGGTCGTAACAGAATAATCCTTCGTTTGTTCCAAACCAGAGCTTTCCATCGTACTCACGTGTTATTCTCACCGGAGTTCCGAAGTTTAGACAGTTCTTTCCAAAAGTCTTGGTCCAGCTGTTCTCTGCTATATCCAAGCAGCATAATCCCATAGATGTAGAGGCATATACACGTTTTCCATCAGGTGACAAGTGTACCTGTGAAATGTAGTCGTTGGTGATACAATTCAGATTCCTGTTCTTCTCTACTCCTGGTTTAATCTTATATTGTGCAATGATATGTCCATCAGAGGCATCCATCCTTATAAGACCGTGTTTCATGGTAGCCAGCCACAGACTACCATCACCTGCTATGGCTATATCCATAACAATGAGATGTGGATCCATGGGGAATGGTATCTTATGATACTGGAAAGTGACTGGGTCTATCCAGCCTATTCCATTACGATATGAACCAACCCAAATGCGTCCATTAAGATCTTCGCTAAGCGACATTGCTACAGAAGGAACATTTTCTTTGAGATGCTTGACATCTTTGGTATTGTAGTCATAAATATATATTCCATCTTTGTCGGTTCCAATCCAAATACGCTGTTTGCTATCGAGTATTACACTTACCACACAAGCTGAACCGATAATGTTGCGAGCTCCAAGCTTGTGACCCATGTAATTGAACCCCTTAAATGTTATGGGCTGCATGAATATTCCTTTTTGCAACAGACCTAACCAGAGGTTCCCACTTTTGTCCTCTGTAATAGAATACACTTTACTTATAGAGAGATCTACCTCAAGCGAGAAGAATGGATTGTTAATAATTTCTTTTGACCTAGGATCATAAAGAGCTACACCTCTACCATCGTAGCCTATAACAATCATACCATCGTGGTCACAGAATAGTGCTGATACAGAATTGTTCCCTGTTTCGTCAATATGTACGAAGGTGTCGCTTTGCATGCGATATACACCATTATTTGTTGTTCCGGCGTATATAATTCCGTCTAATCCTTCGCATAGACATGTGAAGACAATATCTGGATCATATTTTAAGTATTGTTTTATTGTTTTACCATCAAACGATATCAGTCCTAAATTGTCGGTAACAATCCAAAGAACTCCCATTCTGTCTTCAATCATGCTATTTACAGTATGTATCGAAGACAATGGACCTTTCACTTGGCAAGCTGTCTTTTTGTTTTTGAATTTAAGTAACCCTAAACCAGAAGATCCAACCAATATGTCACCATTTGAACGCTCAAGGAAACAATTGGGATAACAATGTCCGGCATTCCCGTCTTTGTCAAGCATCGCTACATTGTCGAACTTGTTGCCGTCCCATGTCTGCAAAGCACCATAGAGTCCAAAATAGAATAATCCGTTCTTGTCCTGCATCATGCTATTGACATAGTTGCTTGCCAACGAACTGTCGTGCTCGTTTTCTTTCTTAAATACACGGAACTGGTAACCATCATAGCGGTTTATACCGTTACGTGTGGTTGCCCAAATGAAACCTTCGTTATCTAGGTACACTTGTGTTACGAAACTGCTCGACAATAATTGATTGTCTGTACTAAAGAACTTTCCCCTTTGGGCGAAAGCGCTTATTGATATTAGTAATGAAGCTAGTGCCAGTATGAACTTAACTCGCATTGTTTTGTTAGTAATTAAATGGCTGCGTTAGTTGTTTATTTGTTGCAAAGATACTGTATTTCTTGAAATGTAACAAAGGAATGTTACAAAAATTAAAGTTTTTGATACAAATAATGTGTGTTTTGTCATAAAAATGGCATATCTTTGCATCCAATATATGTAATTTGTAACATTAGAGATTATGATTCTACGACATTTTCGGACCAAAACATTGGTGTTTTTCTTGTTTTTGGCATGCACAATTGATTTGATGGCTGCCGAGAAGTTTGTTTTATTTCAAGCGTCACCTGAAACGTGGCAACTAAAGAACTTTTCAGTTGGTTTAAATGAGAATGAACATAGTTGCGTTCAATTAGCTGCGAATAATCTTTTGGCCGACATCGAGAAGGTGACTGGGCAGAAAGGGACCATTGTTGCAGAGAAGATGGAGATCTTAATTGGTACCGTTGGTGTAAACAAGCAAATTGACCAATGGATAAATCAGGGAGAACTCCAAGATTTGAGAGGAAGAACAGAGAAGTATATCATCAAGACAATCGGAAACCAGTTGGTGATTGCTGGTAGTGATAAGCGTGGCACTGTTTATGGAATTTATGAACTTTCTAAGCAGTTAGGGGTATCGCCATGGTATTTTTGGGCAGATGTTCCTGTGGAAAAACATACCTATATATATATAAAGAAAGGTGAGTTTACTGATGGAGAACCTGCTGTGCGTTATAGAGGCTTGTTCCTTAATGATGAGGCTCCTTGTCTTACTACCTGGGTGAAGAATACCTTTGGTACCGATTTTGGTGGCCACAAATTTTATGAAAAGGTGTTTGAATTAATCCTTCGTCTAAAAGGAAATTATTTGTGGCCAGCCATGTGGGGATGGGCTTTCTATGCTGATGACCCAAAAAATCTGAAGACTGCTGATAAAATGGGAATCATGATGGGAACATCTCATCATGAGCCAATGGCTCGTAATCACCAGGAGTATGCCCGTCGTCGTAAGGACTGGGGAGCGTGGAATTATTCTACCAATAAGCAGAATCTGGACCGATTCTTTCGCGAGGGTATTGAACGTATGAAGAATACGGATGATATTGTTACCATTGGAATGCGTGGTGATGGTGATGAAGCTATGGGTAATAGTACAGATACTAAACTGCTTGAAAATATCATTAATAACCAGCGCAGAATCATAAAAGAGGTAACAAAGCGTCCTGCGAAAGAAACTCCTCAGATATGGGCTTTATATAAAGAAGTACAAGATTATTACGATGCAGGGTTGCGCGTTCCTGATGATGTAACTATCTTGTTGTGTGATGATAACTGGGGAAATGTACGCAGAATACCTACTGCTGAAGAGAAAAAACGCAAAGGCGGTTGGGGATTATACTATCATGTTGACTATGTTGGTGCGCCAAGAAATTCTAAATGGATAAATGTTACCCCGATACAGAATATGTGGGAGCAGCTACAGTTGGCTTACAATGGTGGAATACAGAAGTTATGGATTCTCAATGTTGGCGATCTAAAGCCTATGGAGTATCCCATACAGTTATTTATGGACATGGCATGGAATCCATCTCAGTATAATGCTGATAATCTTTTGGGGCATACACGTGATTTTTGCGCAGAGAGCTTCGGTGAAGATCATGCGGAAGAGGCTGCATCCATTTTAAATCTTGTATGTAAATATAATGGTCGTATAACCTCGGAGATGCTGGATGCTACCGTTTATACCTGTGATGAGTTTGAACAGGTAGTTAATGAGTACCGTGCCTTGGAAACTCGTGCATTGAGACTCTTCTTAGAGTTGAAGCCTGAATGCCAAGATGCTTATCGCCAGATTGTTCTTTTCCCAGTGCAGGCAATGGGGAATATTTATGAGATGTATTATGCGCAGGCCATGAACCGCCAGCTTGCTTCGGTTGGTGATCCTGATGCAAATGCTTGGGCAGAACGTTGTCGACAGGCGTTTAAACGCGATTCAATGCTTTGCTTATATTATAATAAGGTGATGTCAGGTGGTAAGTGGGACGGAATGATGATTCAGAAGCATATCAGCTATCGTACATGGAATGATAACTATCGTGCTGATGTCTGTCCAAGACTTGTTTCTTTTCCAGAACCTGAAAATGGTCCAGTCTTCTCACCAAAGGATGGCTATATTAGTATTGAGGCGGAACATACATATGATCGTAAAGACGCAAGTAGTGCAAAGTGGACTGTGATTCCGTATATGGGGCGTACACTTAGTGGTATCTCCTTGATGCCATATACTTCTAAAACAGATCAGGCCAGACTTACTTATCGCTTTAAAACTGAAGGTGTAAAGACTGCAAAGGTTCATGTTGTTACAAAATCTACGCTTGATTTCCTGGATAAGGGCGGCTTGGTATATGATTTGTCAGTTGATGGACAGACTCCTATTAATGTTAATTTTAACAAAGATCTGAATGAGAAACCAGAGAATATCTATTCAAAGTATTATCCCACAGTGGCAAGCAGAGTTGTGGAACAGGTGGTGGAGTTGCCTCTGGATTCAAATAGCGATATTCATACCTTGACTATTCATCCGCAAGATCCTGGTATCGTATTTGAGAAGATAATCATAGATTTTGGCGGCTATAGTAAGCAGTTCTTGTTTGGTAAGGAATCTCCAAAAACGTACAAACTACAATAATTGACATACATCAACTAGCAATCCGGTCAGATTGTTGTAACACAAACTTTATATTTTGTAACATTTCTCTTGTTTTGTTACGATATATAAAGTTTGTGTTGTTTATTTTTTGTTTGTTTTAGCCTATTTTTATTAATTTTGCACCCGTTAACGATGTGAAGTCGAAACAAATTTTTCAATTAACTATAGTCAAATTATGTATCAAAATCAATCAAAATGAAACAGCTAACAAGTCTTTTGAAACGGGCTGTTCCCACTTTGCTTCTGCTTTTCTGCTCTGCTTTCGCGCAGGCGCAGGGAGGTGGTGTCAACGTAAAGGGTACAGTCGTGGACAATGCAGGTGAGCCTCTGATTGGCGCATCGGTTGTTGTGAAGGGAAATGCTGGTCTTGGTGCGGTAACGGACTTTGACGGTAATTTCCAGCTGAAAGTTCCTTCGGAGAGCTCGATTATTGTCGTGAGCTACGTAGGAATGAACACTAAGGAGTTGAAAGTGGGTCGTGAGCGCACTTTCAAAGTTGTTCTTACCGACAATACTCAGCTTACTGAGGTTGTTGTAGTAGGTTTCGGTCAGCAGAAGAAAGCCTCGGTTGTGGGTGCCATCACTCAGACCACAGGTGAAGTTCTGGAGCGTGCTGCTGGTATCACAGATATCGGTGCTGCTCTGACTGGTAATCTGCCTGGTGTGGTAACTACTGCTTCTCAGGGTATGCCTGGTGAAGAGGAGCCAAAGATTCAGATTCGTGGTGCTTCTTCATGGAACAACTCTGAGCCTCTGGTACTGGTTGATGGTATCGAGCGTCCTATGTCAAGTGTTGACATTCAGTCGGTTGCTACTATCTCTGTACTGAAGGATGCTTCAGCTACCGCCGTTTATGGTGTGAAGGGTGCTAACGGTGTTATCCTTATTACTACTAAGCGTGGTTCGGAAGGTAAGGCACAAATCAGTGTATCTGCCAACGCCATCATGAAGATTCCTTCAAAGTTGCCAGATAAATACGACTCTTATAATGCGCTTGTAGCCCGTAATGTGGCCGTAGAGCATGAGTTGAATATTTATCCTTCAAGCTGGGCCTATATTCGTCCGATGAGCTTCATCGAGAATTATCATAACCAAGATCCCAATGCAAAGGATGAATTTGGTAACCTTATTAGTGAGCGTTATCCTAACGTTGACTGGCAGCGTGCTCTGTTTAAGGATTATACCATGTCTTATAATGCTAACCTGAATGTATCTGGTGGTACGCGCTTTGTAAAGTACTTTGCAAGTGTTGACTTTGTAAGTGAGGGTGACCTTTATAAAGATTTTGGCAATGGTCGTCAGTATCCTACCGGTTATGACTACAAGCGCGTGAACGTGCGCTCGAACCTTGATTTTAATATCACCAAGAGTACGGTGCTGAAGGTTAATATTGCAGGTTCTAACGGCCGACAGATGACTCCTTGGAGCAACTCGGTAAATAATGAGTGGCAGGTGTCTCAGCAGTGGGCTGGTGTGTATAATATCTCGCCTGATGCTTTCATGCCTAAGTATAGCGATGGTTCATGGGGATTCCTTCCTGGTTCTACCAACGTCAGCAATGCGGCTGTAAGTGTCGCTCTTGGCGGTACACAGTATATTACAACCACACGTATCACTACCGACTTCGTGCTGGAGCAGAAACTCGACTTTATCACAAAAGGTCTGAATGCACGCGGTATGATTTCGTGGGATAACACCTTCCGTGAGGATAACCGTGGTATCAATGACCTCTACAATGATCCTCAGTACAAGTGGATTGACCCACAGACAGGTGCTGTAACTTATAAGTCTCCTTATGAGGCATATGACCGTTTCGACTATACCCAGGGTAACAAGTGGTCAACTCAGAATGGTAAGGTCCAGGACTGGGCTACTCAGCGTAACCTCAACTACCAGTTGCAGTTGAACTGGGCTCGTACCTTTGGCTTGCACGATGTTTCTGCAATGGGTGTATTTGCACGTCAGGAATATGCTACCGGTTCTATGATTCCTAGCTATCGTGAAGACTGGGTGTTCCGTGCTACATACGGATTTGCAGGAAAGTACTTCTTGGAGTACAATGGTGCTTATAACGGATCGGAGAAATTCTCAAAGGACAACCGTTTTGCATTCTTCAATTCTGGTGCTATCGGATGGATGATCAGTGAGGAGCCATTCATGAAGTATCTGCGTGAGAAGAAGATTATCGACATGCTGAAGCTCCGTGCATCTTATGGAGAAATTGGTGATGACAATGTTGGTGGACGTTTCCTCTATATGACGCAGTGGGCTTATGGTGGTCAGTCTACTCTGGATACAGCGCAGGGTGGCAACAGCAACCCTTACAAATGGTATCGTGAAGCTACCGTTGGTAACCCCAATGTGCACTGGGAAACAGTGAAGAAGTTTAATATCGGTCTTGACTATGGTATCCTGGGCGGACTCTTCGCCGGTTCTATCGAGGTGTTCAAGGATAAGCGTTCTGATATTCTTGTACAGGGCAAGGACCGTGCCGTTCCTTCTTACTTCGGTCAGAGTCCTGTAACTGCTAACTTGGGTAAGGTTACAACTAAGGGTTATGAAATTGAGGTACGCTTCAATAAGGTGTTGAATAACAAGATGCGCTTCTGGGCTAACTTGAGTATGACTCATGCCGAGAATGTAATCGATGTTAAGGATGACGCGCCTCTGTTGCCAAGCTATCGTAAGCAGGCTGGCTATAGCATCGATCAGGTCCGTACCTTCCTCGACAAGGGTATGATGAGCGGTTATGATGCTGTTTATGGTTCGCCTAAGCATGATTCTAACGATGATATGAAGTTGCCTGGTGACTACTACATCGCAGATTTCAATGGTGATGGTGTTGTTGATAATGTGAACGACCAGGTTCCTTATGGTTACTCTGGTTTCCCACAGAATACCTATAATACCACTATTGGTTTCGAGTGGAAGGGCTTCAGTTGCTTTGCTCAGTTCTATGGTGTTACCAATGTGACTCGTGACGTAACCATGACCAGCTTTGCTGATCCAATGTTGGCAAACGTTTACGACCAGGGTACATGGTGGAGCACTGATAGAGAGGGCGCCGATATTGTAACACCACGTTTCAACTCAAAACCATCTTACTATTATGGTACTCAGTACCTTTGCGACGGTTCTTATATCCGTCTGAAGAACGTAGAGGTTGCATATACCTTTACACAGCCTTGGGTACAGAAGATGGGCGTTAAGAATCTGAAGGTATTCGTTAGCGGTAACAACCTCTGGCTCTGGACTCGCATGCCTGATGACCGTGAGTCTAACTTCGGTGGTAACCATACCGCTAGTAACGGTGCTTACCCGACGTTCAAACGTATTAACCTCGGTGTAAAGTTCAATCTTTAAAATAGAGAAAAAGCAATGAAAAAGTTTATTAATAAATATATAATAGGTGTAGCCGTCATGACGCTCTCGCTTGGAGCAACGTCATGTAATGACTATCTTGATAAGTCGCCAGATTCGGATGTTAATCCGGAGACTGCCTTCAAGAACTTCACCGCTTTCCAGGGATTTGTAGAGGAAATCTATAACTGTATCCCTAATAAGGAGTCGAATATGTGGTGTACTTCTTTCAACTGGGGTGAAGACGAGATTATGAATGCAGGTCTGGGTGATGGACATGTTACTGCTCATTTCGATTTGGGTGATTATCGTAACTGGTATGGCAACAACCAGAGTTTCCTGCATGCTGACAACCCTGATCCTAAATCTACCGACAAATATGCTCATTCGCTGGAGCATGCCTGGTACTGTATCCGTAAGGCCAACCTCGGTTTGGAGAACTTTGATAAGATGACAGATGCTACTAAGGAAGAGAAGAACTTCGTAAAGGGACAGTTGCTCTTTTTCCGTGCATGGTGGCATCACCAGCTCATGGAGTGGTATGGTGGCATCCCTTATGTTGATGAAGTGCTGCCTGCCGACCAGGTGCTGACATTGCCTCGCCTTTCGTTCAAGGAGTGTGCTGAGAGATGCGCTGAAGACTATCGTGCCGCAGCAGACTTGTTGCCTAACGATTGGGATAATACCACTATTGGTAAGAAGACTATCGGTAAGAACGACCTTCGTATCACTAAGGTTTGTGCGCTTGCTTATCTGGGTAAGGTGCTGCTTTGGGCTGCTTCTCCACTTAATGTGAAGGGTGCTGAGGTTGGTGCATCAAAGAATGGTGACACCTATGCTTACGATGCAGCCATGGCTAGCCGTGCTGCCGATGCCCTGGGTGAGGCTATTGCACAGGTAGAGAGTGGTGCTACTCCTTATTCTCTGGCAGAGTACAAATATAAGGATATCTATAATCACGAAAAAGCTGAAGGCTCAAAGAGCAATTACTCTGATATCTTCCGTACAACCGGTCAGGGTTGGAAGATGCCTGGTAGTGTTGAGGCTATTATGCGTGGTCCTCAGCCTGATATCAACGGTTCTAACTGGAACTTTGCTAAGTTGTGGGGGCCAAAGGTTAACAACTTGGTTGAACACGACGCTCTGATCCACATGCCATCTGCCAACTATGTGAACTATGCATACGGAATGGCTAATGGTGAGCCTATCTTGAATGCAGACGGTTCGTTCAATGCACAGTCTGGTTTTGATCCAACTCATCCTTTCAAGGATCGTGACCCACGTTTCTATCACGATATCATGTTCGACGGCTTCAAGTTCCTGAATGCTGATCCAGATAAGGTTGACCAGCCATTCCAGTATCTTGAGTTGTTCACAGGTGGTAACATGGTTCCAACAGGTAACCCTGAGCGTGAGGCTAATGGTAGCCGTACCGGTTATTTCTGTCAGAAACTTGTTCCTCACCAGTGTAACAAGTACGATGGTATGTACAACTGGGGTGGTGCACTTCAGACCTATCTGCCTTATTTGCGTCTGGCTGATATCTATCTGCTCTATGCTGAGGCAGGCGCTGCTGCTAGTGGTGCTGCTCATAAGGCAAAGTGTTCGCTCAATGCTGCCGATGCTATTAATGTGCTTCGTGACCGTGTAGGTGCAGGACATGTGGCAGACAGATTCCTGGCTGACCAGAAGAAGTTCATCGATGAGGTTCGTCGTGAGCGTGCTTGTGAGTTGGCATTCGAAGGATTCCGCTGGCAGGATCTGCAGCGCTGGCTGCTTCTCACCGAGTATCCTTACAATGTTAAGACTCGTCAGGAATTTAAGAGAGTAGGTAACTATAACTTTGCAGAGAACGATCCTCGAGATGCTGAGGTTACAGGCTTTGACCCGACAATTAAAGGTCAGACCATTATCGTAGAGCGTAAGTTTGGTACAAAGCATTATCTGCTGCCGTTGAAGGAGAGTGATGTATATCTCTATTCTGAGTATCCACAGAATCCAGGATGGTAATTCTTTTAAGTTGAAAATTAAAAGCTAAAAGTGAAAAGTTTTATGAAACAAAATAAATTTATCATACTGTCAGCTCTCCTGGCTCTGTCGGCAGCAACTCCTGCTGAGGCTCAGATTGATGCTGCAGACTCAGCCCAGGTCAACGTGGCTTTCCGTAAGGTTGCCAAAGAGGACATTATGGGTGGCGTGTCGAGCGTGAACTACAGAGAACTGATGGACAAGAACTACAATACCTATAGTCTTGATAACATGCAGGGCTATGTGGCCGGTTACAACGGCAATGGTATGTGGGGCTTTACCGATCAGCTTGTTCTGATTGATGGTGTGCCTCGTGAGGCAAACAACGTGATGCCTTCGGAAATAGAGGAGATAACTTTCCTCAAGGGTGCACAGGCTGTAGTACTTTATGGTAGCCGTGCTGCCAAAGGTGCTGTTCTGATTACTACTAAGCGTGGTCGTGTAACTGATGGACTGAGTGTTCAGGTTCGTGCTAACACAGGTTGGAATGTAGCTAAGGCTTATCCTGAGTACATCAGCTCAGCAGAGTATATGACTCTGTATAATGAGGCTCGTGCCAATGATGGTCTGGCTGCTCTTTATACGCCCGATCAGATTTACAACTATGCAAGTCGTGAGAATCTCTATCGTTATTCAGATGTAGATTTCTATTCTTCTGATTTCATCAAGAAGGCCTACAATCGTACCGACGCTACTGTTGAGATTGAAGGTGGTAATGATCGTGCTAAGTTCTATTCTAACGTCAGCTACTATCGTAATGGCGACTTCCTGAACTTTGGTGAGGCCAAGAATAACTATACCGATCGTTTCAATGTACGCGGTAACGTAGATGTTCGCATCAACAACTTTATCACAGCGTATGTGAACGCCAATGCAACTTACTACAATTCGCGTTCAGCTATCTCTAATCATAAGAAGCTTGATGCTAATGGTGCTGTGGTAAGAGAAAATAATCAGGATGTGATTTGTAACTACTGGGAGGCAGCTGCTAACTGGCGTCCTAACCGTTACAACCCATTGATTCCTATCTCTTATTTGGATCCAAATGCCATCCAGCCGCATAATGCTTTGTCATCAACTACAAATATTATCGATGGTAAGTACTTCCTGGCTGCCGGTGCTACTGATGTTGACCGTAATAATATCTTTGCCGACTATTATGCAGCCGGTAAGAGCACATGGACCAGTCGTCAGTTCCAGTTTGATGCAGGTGTGAATGTTGACCTCGGCTCTGTTCTGAAAGGACTTTCATTCCATGCATTGGTTGGCGTTGACTATCAGACCAGTTATTCTACTTCATATAGAAACAGCTATGCTACTTTCGAGCCTGCATGGAGTAACTATAACGGTCCAGACCTTATCCTCTCACTCGATAACCATGAGACAGTAGATAAGAAGTCTGGTCAGCAGGACATTTCCGGCTCAACCAATCACCAGATGATTACCTTTAATGCTCATTTCGACTACAACCGTACATTTGCTGATAAGCATAATGTAAGTGCAATGGTAGTGGCTAATGGCTTCCAGCAGACTCGTTCTGGTCAGTATCATAAGGTAAGCAATGCCAACCTGGGCTTGAACCTGTCGTATAACTACGCTCACAAGTACTATGTTGACTTCGCAGTTGCTGCACCTTGGTCTGCTAAATTGCCTGAGGGTAAGCGTGCTGGCTTCTCTCCATCGGCAACACTGGGTTGGAACATCGCTAAAGAGGCTTTCATGGAAGGAAGTATTTTTGATAACCTGACCATCAGTGCCAGCGCTAGCAGTCTGAAGACCGATCTGGATATCGAGAACTATTATATGTATCTCGGAACTATCCAGCAGAGTGGTTGGTGGGACTGGAACGGTTTGACAGGTCATAACGGCTTCGCTTTCAAGCGTGGTAGCAATCCTGATCTGGCATATATCAAGCGTAACGAGATTTCTGCTAGCATCCATGCCGAATTGCTGGAGCGCAGCCTGGCTATCGACGCTTCTGTATTCAGCAGCGTAATGGACGGTGGTATCATTACCGCTTCAAACCAGATGCCTAGCTACTTTAAGTCTTACTATCCTGAGTCTTCGTTCCTCTCATACTTGAATTACAACAAGGATACCCGTTCTGGTTTCGACGTTGCTGTAAAATATAAGAAGAACTTTGGTGACTTCGGTTTCGAGGGTGGTGCTAATATGACTTATTACACCACAAAGGCTTCAAAGCGTGACGATGCCAACTATGCTGATACTTATCAGTATCGTGAGGGTAAGGCGCTGGATGCTATCTGGGGTTATGAGTGCCTTGGTTTCTTCAAGGATGAGGCTGATATCGCCAACTCTCCTAAGCAGTCGCTTGGTGCTACTGTAAAGCCTGGTGATCTGAAGTACAAGGATCAGAACGGAGATAATATCATCGACAGCAAAGACCAGGTTGATCTGGGTAAAGGTGGCTGGTATGGTGCTCCTATGACTCTGGGTGTAAACCTCACCTTCAAGTACAAGAACTTCTCGCTCTTCATGTTGGGCGTAGGTGGCTTCGGTGGTCATGCCGTAAAGAACAACAGCTACTGGTGGATTTCTGGTGAGAACAAGTACTCAGCTGCTGTTCGCAATCGTTGGACTGCCGCTACTGCAGAAACAGCTACATATCCACGTTTGACAACTCAGAGCGGTGCTAATAACAACACCACATCTGACTTCTGGATGTACTCAACTTCACGTTTCGACCTCGCAAAGGTTCAGCTCACATACGATTTCCCAAAGACCATCATTGGCGATGGTATCGTAAAGGGCCTTTCAGTATATGTAAGTGGCAACAGCTTGCTGACATTTGCCAAGGAGCGTAAGCTGATGGAAATGAGTGTAGGCGAAGCACCTCAGTCTCGTTTCTATAACATCGGTGCTAAAGTAAACTTCTAAAAATTAGAAAGGAATTATGAAACAGAATATATTGAAATTCATCTGTGGTGTTAGCATGATTGCTAGTTTCTCTTCGTGTGACGATTTATTTGAGCCTGCACTGGAGAATAACCAGGATATTACCCAGATGTATACATGGCCTGATTTCGCTCGTGGTCTCCTCGACAATGCATTCCTTGTATTGCCATACGATGAGAACCCTACTTCGGATGTGGCTACCGACGACGCTGTCTCTAACGACAACGACAACAATTATAAGAAGATGGCTACTGGTGCGTGGACATCGCAGAACAATCCTATCAACCAGTGGGATGTTCGCTATCACGCTATTCAGTATTGTAACCTGTTCCTCGAGAACTGCGATAAGGTTCTGTGGGACTATTCTTCTGAGACACTGAACCAGATGCACCTTGATCTGTATAAGGGTCAGGCTTATGCACTGCGTGGTCTTCATATGTTCTATCTGCTACGTGCTCACGCTGGTAAGGTAAATGGCGAGGTTGTGGGTGTGCCCATACATCTCACTTCTGAAGATGGTACTTCTGACTTCAACCTCCCACGTAACTCATTCAAGGAGTGTATTGACCAGATTCTTGCTGACTTTGATGAGGCTCTAAAGTATCTGCCTATGGAGTATGGCGATGTTAAGACCATGCCTGCCAAGTATGCTGGTGGTAGCACTGCAGAGTACAACCGTGCATTCGGTAGCTTGCAGCGTGGTAAGATTGATGGTCGCATGATTGCTGCCTTCAAGGCTCAGGTGGCTCTCTTCGCTGCATCTCCTGCTTATGCATCTGCTGGTGTTATGACATGGGAACAGGCTGCTGAGTATGCTGCTAAATCTCTGAATAATGTTGGTGGCGTTGCTGGTGTTGATCCTGATGGATGGCGCTGGTATGCAAACGTTGACTTTATTGATGCTTTCGGTTTTACCGATCCAGACCCATTGGAGATTTGCTGGCGCGGTGTCGTAACTGATGAAAAGAACCTTGAAAAGGAGCAGAACAACTATCCTCCTTCTTTGGATGGTAAGGGACGCGTTAATCCATCTCAGAACCTGGTAGACGCATTCCCAATGGCTAATGGTTATCCTATTACTGATGCTAGGTCACAGTACGATGCCAAGAATCCATATGAGAATCGTGACCCACGTCTGAAGACTTACATCTTGGTAAATGGCGAGAAGATTGGTGCAAACGGTTCTGTTATCAATACTGCTGCCGATAACGAAGGACTCGATGGTATCGACCGTGAGAATGGTAAGTCAACCAAGACTGGTTACTATCTGCATAAATTGCTCCGCGACGATATCAACGTAACCACAAGTCAGGGTGCTAAGCATTTCGGTGCTCGTATCCGCTATACCGAGATTTTCCTTGATTACGCTGAGGCTGCTAACGAGGCTCAGGGGCCAAAGGCAAATGTAGGTGGCGCCAACTATTCTGCCTATGATGTCATCAAGGCTCTCCGTAAGCGCGCTGGTGTAGGTGGTGAAAACGATCCTTATCTTGAGGAGTGCGCTCAGAGCAAGGATAAGATGCGTGAGCTCATCCGCAACGAGCGTCGTTTGGAGCTCTGCTTCGAGAACCATCGTTTCTGGGATCTTCGCCGTTGGAATGCTAACCTTACAGAGGCTGCAAAGGGCGTAAAGATTACTACTGGTACTGATGGCAAGTTAGTCTATACTCCTATTGAGGTAGAGGCACGTGATTATAAGGATTATATGATTTATGGTCCAATTCCTTATTCTGAAGTTCTGAAGTGGAGCAGTCTGCAACAGAATGACGGATGGAAGTAATCAAAAAACAATGTAAAACTAAAAAGAAAAGAGATTATGAAACGTAATATATTAAAGTTCATCTGTGGAATCGGACTCGTTTGTGGTCTGTGGAGCTGTGAGAATGGTAACAAGACTTTCCCAGACTTCGAAGATGGCACAACAGTCTATTTCCCATATCAGTACCCCACACGTACTATCGTACTGGGTGATGATGAGCCTTCAATTGATTTGACTAACGACCATAATCACCAGTGCCAGATTATGGCAACTTTTGGTGGCTCATATAATGGTTCTAATGGAAGCGTTCAGGTTGCTGTCGATGAGAGTCTTTGTGACAATCTGTATTTCGAAGATGGTGTTACTCCTGTAAAGGCCATGCCAAGCAGCTACTACTCATTGTCTACAACCAATCTGAATTTCAATGGCACTTTTAATGGTACCACAACTGTACAGCTCACCGATGCATTCTTCAATGATCCAGATGCGGTTGGTCGTACTTATGTGATTCCTCTCGTTATGACAAGTCAGACAGGTTTTGGTAAGATTCTTACTGGTACTTTGAATGAAGGTGAGACAGGTCCTCGCACAAACAGTGATGCTTGGGATATCAAGCCTATGGACTATGTTCTCTATTGCGTAAAGTTCCAGAACAAGTATTCAGGTTTCTGGCTTACCAATGGTACAACTTCTACCGATAATATTGAGCAGGCAAGTTCTGTAGAGATTAAGACTCTGTCATTGGATGATTGTTCTTATGAGGTTTCTTTCCAGGATGGTGACAAGATTTATACAGCTAACCTTAAGCTCTCGTTTGCTGGTGGCTCTATCAGCTCTCTCACCGATGGTGTAACTGCTACAGGTACTTGCTCTTGGGGTGATGACACCGAGAAGAAGGCTTGGGGTAATAGAGACCGCGACGGAATGGAACTTAATTATACCATTACATTTGCTGATGGTAAATCATTCTCTAAGCAGGAGAAGTTGGTTTGGCAGCGTAGTGGTGTAAAACCCGTTGATGAGTTTACTCCTGTTTATAAAAAGTAATGCTTAAAAAGTAATGAAAATGAAAAAGCAACATATCATTTTAGCACTCGGAGCCATGTTCATGGCTTCGTGTGCAGATGAGTTTGATCGCAACTTCGAGGTGGGGCGTCCTGAATTGTCTGCAGAATATGCTTATCTGTCAGATTATAAGGCCCTGAAGGAGTATGTAGCCGATCCAAACTTTAAGTTGGGCATAGGTACCGATGCTGCTGACTATGCAAAGCAGGGTCCTACTTATGTGATTACTAACGTTAACTTCAACGAGACCGTTGCTGGTAATGCCATGAAGATGGCTTCGTGTGTAGGTGACGATGGAAACATGAACTTTGGTACCGTGGAAGCTTATGTTACCGAGGCAGCCAAAGCTGGTATGAATGTATATGGCCACACTTTGGCATGGCATGCTCAGCAGCCGGTAAAATGGTTGAATTCTCTGATTGCTGATAAACCCATACCAGTTACACCTGGTGGTGAGCAGGAAGTGCAGGATTATTATCAGGATCTTACACAGTTTGATGCCTTCCCATATTATGTGATGGGCTATACTCCTCAATTCAGTAAGGAAGAGGGGCTTATCAGTGAGTTCCCTGGTGATTGGTATCAGTATTTCATTGCTACTGGCATTACAACAGCCCCAGATAAAGAATATACTTACAAGATTACTTGTGAGGTAAAGTCTGAAAAGACTGGTAATGTGGCTGTGCAGATGCGTTGGTCATGGGGTGAGGATCCTGCCAATGCTACCTTGAAAGTAACTGAGGGCGACTGGCATGAGGTTTCTTGTGAGGTTAGTGGCGTAAAGGGTACTCCTTGCGACATTATCTTCCAGCCTGGTGGTTTTGATGGTCGTTTCTGCATCAAGAATATCAAGGTTAGCCATATCGAGAATACTGGTGGCGGTGGTACAGTTAAGTACTGGGAGTCTGTTATTGCCAATGGCGATATGGAAGGAACCGACGCTAAGAACTTTGCTACCAAGAGCGATCAAGGTGCAATTGTCTATGAACTCTTTGATGGTGTAGGTAAGGATGGTAGCCGTGGTGCCAAGATTACTTCTAAGGGTGGTTATGATGATGCATGGGAGAGTCAGTTCTGGATTGTTGCCGATGAGGCTATGCCAGAGGGTACAAAAGTACGTGTATCATTCGACTATAAGGCTGATGGCGGCTGTGCAGGAACTAATGTTGACACTCAGGCTCACTTCGGTCCTGGAGAGTATCAGCACTGGGCTTGTGCCGGTACTGTAGCCTTCACCGATGGCTGGCAGCATTATGAGAAGGAGTTCGTTGTTGATGCTTCAATGGCAGGAGCAAACGGCATGAAGTCTGTGGCATTCAATATGTCACCCAACACTGCTGCAGGTACTTATTATATTGACAATGTAACCCTTGAGGTTGAGAAGGAAAAGTCAGCAAGTGGTCCTGTCCTGTATATGGCATCTGTCATTAAGAATGGCGATATGGAAGGTGACGACGCTGTTAACTTTGCTACTAAGAGCGATCAAGGATCTATTGTCTATGAGATTGTTGATGGCGTAGGTAAAGATGGTAGTCGTGGTGCTAAGATTTCTTCTAAGGGAGGCTACGATGATGCTTGGGAGAGCCAGTTCTGGATTGTATCTGATGAGGTTTTGCCAGAAGGAGCTAAGGTTCACGTTAAGTTTGATTACAAGGCTGATGGCGGTTGTGCAGGTACAAACGTCGACACTCAGGCTCATTTCGGTCCTGGCGAATACCAGCATTGGGCTTGTGCCGGTACTATTGCCTTTACTGCTGATTGGCAGACCTATGAGAAGGAGTTTACTGTTGATGCATCTATGGCTGGTGCCAATGGTATGAAGTCTATCGCTTTCAATATGTCGCCTAATACAACTCCTGGTAACTACTATATTGATAATGTAGTACTTGAGGTTGAGAAGGAAAATGCCGGTGGTGGTATTCCTTTGACTCCTCAGGAAAAGAAGGATACTTTGCTTTACGCTATGGACAAGTGGATTCATGGTATGATGGATGCTTGCCGTGATGAGGAGGGTAACCTGCTTGTTAAGGCATGGGATGTAGTTAATGAGCCTATTGGCGGAAATGGTCAGTTGCAGCATGGCACTCCCGATAACACTACCGATTTCTTCTGGCAGGATTATCTGGGCGACCTCGACTATGTTCGCTCTGCCGTTAAGTTCGCTCGTCAGTATGGTGGTGACGATCTCAAACTCTTCGTTAACGACTACAACCTTGAGTATGACTGGGATGCTTCTGGTAATAAGAAGCTTGAGTCGCTTATCAGTTGGATTAACAAGTGGGAGAGTGATGGCGTAACTAAGATTGATGGTATCGGTTCACAGATGCACATCTCTTGCTATGCTGATGCTGCTGAGGCTCAGAAGAGAAAGGATCTCATTGTTAAGTCGTTCCAGATGATGGCAGAGACTGGTAAGCTGGTTCGTATCTCAGAGCTTGATATGGGTTATGTTGATGCTAACGGCAATGCAGTTAAGACTGTTGAGATGACTGAGGAGCAGCATCACCAGATGGCCGAGTTCTATAAGTGGATTATCCAGCAGTATAAGACCATTATTCCTCCTGCACAGCAGTGGGGTATCACTCTGTGGTGCGCTACCGACGCTCCCGCTGATAGCGGCTGGCGTCCAGGCGAACCTGTTGGTATCTGGGATCAGAATTACTACCGCAAACATGTATACGCCGGTATTGCCGACGGTCTGAGCGGTGAATGATATTATCCGCCCCTATCGTGGGCGGGTAATTTTAGAACTTTACATTGTTTTGGGGGTCCGGGCTTGTGAAAGTCCGGACTTTTTGTTTGTGTTACGTTTAGTAAAGTAAATGATACATATACGAAATCTTGTGTCGTATTTTTGATGTACCTTTGCAGTCGTAAACTAATAAACGATAATAGAATGATTAATAAAACAACCGTTATAGCAGCAATGGCGCTGCTTACTATGGGGGCGAAGGCACAGAATCCCTTCGTACAAACTTGGTGTACAAGCGACCCTGCACCAATGGTACATAATGGAACTATGTATGTTTATACCGGCCATGACGAGGATGGCGCCGATTTTTTCTGGATGCAGGAGTGGCGTGTGTATTCAACTCAGGATATGGTAAACTGGCAGGATCATGGATCGCCACTCGCTCTTGAGAGCTTCTCGTGGGCAGATGATCGTGCGTGGGCATCACAAACCATCGAGCGCGACGGTAAATTCTATTGGTATATCTGTGCCCATTCAAAACTTTCTGGTGGTATGGCAATTGGCGTAGCTGTGGCTGACTCGCCAACAGGACCTTTTAAAGATGCTTTGGGTAAACCATTGTTTGAGAATGGTTCATGGGACCATATCGACCCAACAGTTATGATTGATGACGACGGACAGGCTTGGCTGATGTGGGGAAATCCACAAGTTTACTACCTGAAGTTAAATCGCGACATGATTTCGTACGAGGGCGAACTTGGTAAACTGCCAATGACAGAAGAGGCTTTCGGTGGCCCGATGATGAAAGAGCGCGAGAAAGGCAAGAAATATAAGGATAGCTATGTAGAAGGTCCTTGGCTTACCAAGCGTAATGGTACTTATCAGTTGTTGTATGCTGCTGGAGGTGTGCCTGAACATATTTCGTACAGTACTGCTCCATCGCCACTTGGTCCTTGGAAGTATGCTGGCGAGATTATGCCTTTGTGTGATACTAACTCGTTTACTAACCACTGTGGAGTAGCAGACTATAAAGGACATAGTTACTTCTTCTACCATACTGGTAAGTTGCCACAGGGTGGTGGCTTTGGTCGCAGTGTTGCAGTAGAGGAGTTTAAGTATAATGCCGATGGTAGCTTTCCAACCATTATGCCTACTGATGCAGGTGTAAAACCTGTGGCTGAGTTTAATCCTTATGGTAAGGTTGAGGCCGAGACCATGGCTTTCTCGAAAGGTGTTAAGACAGAGCAGAATGATGAGGTAGGTGTTTATGTTAGCGACATCCATAATGGCGATTATATAAAACTGCAGAACGTAGCGTTTGCCAATAAGTACCCACGTACTTTCACAGCTCGTGTTGCTAGCGGCTTGCGTGGCGGTCAGATAGAGATACACCTCGATAGCATTGGTGGCAGATGTCTGGGTACCCTGAACGTGCCTGGTACAGGTGGCTGGGAGAAGTGGCAGACCATTACCGTTGATCTGGACTACTCGACCATCACCGATATCGATGCACCAACCCGAACCATTTCGGGCTTGAACCTGCCTGCTACAGCCGACGTTTATCTGGTGTTCAAAGGTCGTAAGGGACCGAAACTGTTTAACTTCGACTGGTGGGAGATGCGCGGACTGGAGCAGGTGAACATGCCTTTGTTCCAAACTAAGTACACGGCCGACCCATCACCACTGGTAGTAGGCGACACCCTGTTCCTCTATACTTCGCATGATGCTTCGCCTGAGGATATCCCTGATGTAAACGAGAAGAGCTCGGCCGGCTTCTTTATGTACGACTGGTTGTTGTGGAGCACCACTGATATGGTTAATTGGACTGAGCATGGCGCAGTAGCATCGCTTAAGGATTTCCCATGGCGCGGTCGTGAGAACGGTGCTTGGGCTATCCAGACCGTAGAGCGTAATGGTAAGTACTATCTTTATGCCCCATTGCATGGTCATGGTATCGGTGTGTTAGAGGCTGATTCGCCTTACGGACCTTTCAAGGATCCACTTGGCAAACCACTGGTATGGGATCAGAGCAACTGGTATGATATCGATCCTTCGGTTTATACCGACGACGATGGTCAGGCCTATATGTACTGGGGAAACCCACATACCTTCTGGGCTAAGTTAGGTGAGGATATGACATCGCTGACCAGCGGTGTAACCAAACTGCCACATATCCCCAACTATCAGGAGGGACCTTGGTTCTACAAGCGCAATGGTCATTACTATCTTGGTTTTGCATCTACCTGTTGTCCTGAGGCACTTGGATATGCTATGAGTGACAGTCCTACAGGACCTTGGGAGTGGAAGGGTTACATTATGAAACCAACCCAGCGTGACCGTGGTAATCATCCTGGTATCGTTGACTATAAAGGTCACTCGTATGTGTTCGGTCAGAACTACGACCTGATGCATTTGGAAACCTTTGTTCATCACGAGCGTAGAAGCGTATCTGCAACAGAGATTACCTATAATGCCGATGGAACAATTCAAGAGGTACCTTACTGGTTGGATCAGCAACCTATGAAGCAGCTGCATTGGCTTAACCCTTACAAGAGAGTTGAAGCTGAGACAATGGCTTGGGGCTATGGACTGAAGAGCGCCAAGATGAGTATTGAGAATACTGGTGTTGTTGCTGATATGCCTACCTCGACCGGCAAGAAAAATATGTATATCTTTGATATCAACGATGGCGAGTACATCAAGTTGCGTGGTGTCGACTTCGGTAAGGGAGCCAAGCTGTTTAATATCACTGCTGCTGCTACTGGTGGCTGTACCATCAGTCTGCGTTTAGACAGCGCCGATGGTCCTGTGGTAGGTACCGTAACCATCGGTAAGACCGGTAGCGTTGAAAAATACCGTACCTTTGGTGGTAAGGTGAAGAATGCAACAGGTGTTCATGATTTGTATCTCTGTTTCGACAAAGCTAACGGCAACGTACATCTGGACTGGTGGCAGTTTAAGTAGAGAAGGCTATGATGAGAAAGTTTCTTTCGATGGTACTGCTTGGAGTAGCGGCATTATCTGCCGTTGCTCAGCAGAAATTGACGGTTACTTATGTTGCTAAGAATGCCGTTCGTGTGAGATATGCGGAACCGAAAGCAAAGAATGCATTACCGGATTGGTTATATGTTAAGCATGATGAGTTGAAAAAGGCTGATGTCACAGCGACAATCAAAGGCAATACATTGACAATTCGTAATAAAAAAGGTGTTATTGTATTCCAAGCCACTAATCATGAATTAACTGAAGGAGAGGCTACGCTTACTTTTAATTCTCCCAAGGACGAATGTCTGTATGGACTTGGACAGTTCCAAGATGGTTATAGCAACGTTAGGGACCTTTCTCGACGACTTACTCAGGTGAATACCCAGATAAGCATACCAATGCTGCTGTCGAGTAAGGGGTATGGTGTACTGTGGAACAATTACGGACTTACAGAATTCAATCCTTGTGATAAGAGCGTTTCTTTGTCAAAACGAGCAGGGACTGGTAGTAGGGAAATTGTAGATGTTACTTCTACAGAAGGTGGCAAACGTGAAGTTCGTGAACGCCATATCTTCGAAGCAACAATAGAAATTGATGAAGATGGTGATTATGCACTACTTCTTGACGTAGGCCAGAAAATGGCTCGCAGACATAACCTTTCTATCGATGGTCAGCCTGTTATTGAGATGCAGAACCTGTGGTTACCGCCTACTGCCTCGAAAATTGTGCATCTTACAAAGGGTACTCATCATCTTTCAGCAGAGTTGACAAAGGACGATAAGCCTGTAGTTTATTATAATAAGGTGAAGGATGAAACAACCTTCCGTTCACCTGCATCCGAAGCTGTCGATTATACTGTGTTTGTTGGTTCTCCTGATGAGATAATAGCTACCTATCGCGAGCTTACCGGTGAATGTCCGCAGATGCCTGAATGGGCTTTAGGATATATCCATTGCAGAGAACGCTTTCATTCTTCGGATGAGATTCTGCAGACAGCCAACCGTTTCCGTCATGAACAGCTGCCAGTGAGCATGTTGGTTCAGGACTGGCAGTATTGGGGCAAGTATGGTTGGAACTCCATGCGTTTTGACGAGGAATTCTATCCTGATCCTAAGGCACTGACTGATAGTTTGCACCAGATGGGCATGAAGCTGATGCTGAGTGTGTGGTCAAAGATTGATAAGAACTCAGAGGTAGGTAAGCAGATGCAAGCCGCAGGTTATTATATTCCAGAAACCGACTGGATAGACTTCTTTAACCCCGAAGCCGCTAATGCTTACTGGAAGAACTTTAAAGAGCGCCTGTTGCCTTTGGGGATTGACGCTTGGTGGCAAGATGCTACTGAACCTGAGAATGACGATCTTCAAGGTCGTAAAGTAAACAATGGTAGATGGAGTGGCGAACAAGTGCGTAATGTTTATCCTTTGTTAGTAAACAAAACTGTTTATGAGGGTTTGAAACAGGCAGGCAAGGAGCCTATGATATTAACCCGTTGTGGTTTTGCAGGTATCCAACGTTACGGTTCGGCCATGTGGAGTGGCGATGTGGGTAATGATTGGGAAACTTTCCGTCGCCAGATAACGGCAGGCTTAGGTATGCAGGCTGCAGGCATTCCCTGGTGGACTTACGATGCAGGAGGTTTTTTCCGTCCACGAGACCAGTATACCGATAGTGCCTATATCGAGCGCATGTTGCGCTGGATTGAAACGGCAGTATACCTGCCATTGATGCGAGTACATGGTTATATGAGTAATACTGAACCATGGAACTATGGTAAGGAAGCGCAAGATATCATTGCACAGTGTCTGAAAGAGCGATACCGCCTGATGCCATATATTAAGCGATGTGCTAAGGACGTATCAGAAGAAGGCGGCACGATTATGCGTCCGCTGGTATTCGATTTCTTCAATGATGCTGAGGCTTTAAAGCAAAAATATGAGTATATGTTCGGTCCTGCACTTCTAATCAGTCCTGTTACTGAGCCGGGAGTTGATACTTGGCAAACTTATCTCCCCAAGAACGAAGGCGGATGGACCGACTACCGCACAGGGAAACACTATAATGGAGGGCAATACGTAACAACACGCGTCACAAAAGCCTATATTCCTGTGTTTGTTAGATCTGGATATTCAATTAACTAACATCATAAACTTTAAGCGTATGAAGATTAAATCTATTTTAATGTTTTTCCTGGTCTGTTGTATGCAGGCTAACGCCGAAACCATATGTAATGATGATGGTACGGTGACCTTCCAGTACAAAAATGATCAAGCCAAAGAAGTTCTGGTTGATGTACAGTTTGCAGGGCGGAAGCCTATGCAGAAGGATGCAAAGACAGGTCTGTGGACTATAACGCTTGGTCCTGCAGCTCCCGACATGTATCCTTATTGCTTTGTAGTTGACGGAGTGAGCATTATGGATCCAGACAATCCACAGTATTTCCCTAACGAAGGCTTTAAGAACAGCCTGTTGGAAATTAAGTCGAAAGACGGACTAGCTCATGACATTAAGGATGTTCCCCATGGTACAATTGAGTATGTACACTATTACTCAAAGAGTCTGGGTGGTACAAATAATGCGATTGTCTATCTTCCACCTAACTATATGATGAACTTTGATAAGAAGTATCCAGTATTCTATCTGATAAGTGGGACTACTGATACTGAAGAAGTTTATTATAAGGTTGGACGAGTAAACTATATCCTCGACAACCTATTGGCAAAGAAGGCTGCTAAGGAGATGATTATCGTATTACCCTATGGTAATCCAACAAAATTGCTTGCAGCTCCAGCTGCAAATGGTGCCCCACAAACCCGATTTGGCGGCGATGTTTTTAGTAAAGATTTGATAAATGATTTGATGCCGTTTATCGAGAAGAACTATCGTACTATCAATAACAAGGACCATCGTGCCATTGGAGGCTTCTCGCGTGGTGGTAATCAGGCTTTGTTCAATGGCTTGAGTAATCTTGATAAATTCTCGTATCTGTGTAGTTACAGCTCTTTCACATCTACAGATATAGCAGGCGTATACGATCAGGCAGACGACACAAACAAGAAGATCCGTTTGTTTTGGCTTGGGGTTGGTACCGATGATTTCCTGTATGGAAATGCTCGTGACTATATGGAATTTCTTGATAAAAAAGGAATTCGTAGTGTAAAAGAGTTTACCAACGATAAGTTTGGACATACTTGGATGAACGCCAAATATTTCCTGAGTAAGACGTTACCTTTGCTTTTTAATAAAAAGGCTTCGGAGGAGGCTATGAAGAATGGCGAACCAGCCCCTGCTGCTACTGGAAAGGAGCAACAATTCACCCCAGGAGTTATGGCACGCCTTTTCCCACGCCCCATCATCTCGCCTGAATACACCGAAGATGGCATCATATTCCGCTTTAAAGCACCTGATGCTCAGAAGGTAGAGTTAGAGTGCGAGATCCTGCCAGAGAATCTGACCATGGACCGTGACAGCGATGGCGTATGGAGCGTAAAGATGAGTGATAATCTGTTTGAAACCTTCAAATACTGTTTTGTAGTTGATGGAATGCAGGTTACTGATCCAAGTAACATGTTTATCTCTCCCGATGCAGGATTTAAATACAGTATCGCCGACAATCCTCAATCACCATTTAATTTCGCATCTCAGGGAGAAATCGCCCACGGACGTGTAAGTTACGACCTGCAAAGGAACACAGCCTTTTATTCTTCAGGCAATATGAGGATGGGAGTGATGCCTGCTTTTATCCAGCTGATTCCTGTAGAAGGTGAGTCTGTTGAGAGTTGGTTTAAGGTAGGTGGTGCCGATGCTATTGCCGATCGGATGATTGCCGATGGAAAAACAAAGCCTTGCATGATAACTGTCAGCGCCACAGATTTCAGTCAGCAGCAGGGCGGTATGCAGATGCCTGGTTTCAAAATGAATAAACTCGATGCTAACGATTATCCAACATGGAGTCAGCGTCGTAGAGCTTTGATAAAGTTGCTGCTTGATATTAAGAAGCAGCCAGATCCTGAATTCCCTGCTATGGGCGGCGGATTTGGCGGCGGCTTCGGTGGTAATGATTAAATAAAATAAGGATAACTAATGAAAATTATATCAACTATTGTATTTTGTTGTGCCACCCTCTGTGCTCAGGCACAAGGGGGTAGACAGCTTCCTTTGGTTTACCCTGTTGAAAATACAGGTGTTGCTTTTGCAAAACCCTCTATGCCTGAGGCTAGTAAGTTGCCCGTTATTGTGAATCTGCCCAATCCGCTTGAAGGTGTGAATGCTTTCGGCGATTGGTCTCGCAAACGAAGTGAGATTGCTGCTCTGATTCAGCATTATGGGATAGGTGAAAAACCTGTAGTAAATAAAGAGTGTATAAAGGCTCGTATGTCGGGTGATACTTTAATCGTTGATGTTACGGTTAATGGCGAGACGCTTACGTTAAGTTCGGAGATAAAATATCCTAAGACAGGTAAGGCTCCTTATCCACTGATGATTGGATCAAGTATGATTGCTCTTCCACGTCAACTGTTTGCCGATCGTCCTATTGCCACAATGACCTTCCACGAGAAGCAGGTTAACGATTATGGTCAGTGGGGCAAGCACCATGAGAGAGGTGAACACAATTTCGATAGGCTCTATCCGTATTTAAAAGATAATGGTGCCTATAGCGAATGGGCTTGGGGCTTCAGTCGTCTGCTTGATGGATTGGAGCAGCTAGGGCCTGAAATAACCAAGATTGATATGAAGCATATTGGCGTTACTGGTTGTTCGTATGCTGGTAAGATGGCTTTGTATTGTGGTGCTTTCGACGAGCGAGTGGCGCTCACCATCGCTCAGGAGCCTGGTGGCGGTGGTGCTGCAGCTTGGCGTATATCACATCTGCAGAATGATGTGGAGAATATTGATAGAACAGACTATCATTGGTTCTTAGAAAGCCAACTCCAGAACTTCCGTGGCGATAGTGTTTATCAGTTGCCTTACGACCAGCATGAACTATGTGCACTTGTTTGCCCACGTGCTTTGCTGTTGTTGGGAAATCCTGATTACAAGTGGTTGGCAGATGACGCGATGCTTGTTTCGGCACAAGAAGCAAGAAAGGTTTGGACCCGGTTTGGTATAGCTGATCGTATGGGCTGGAGCATTGTAGGTGGTCACGGCCACTGTCAGCTGCCTGAATGTCAATGGCCTGAGGTCCTGGCGTTTATTGATAAATTCTTGTTGGGACGTGAGGCTGATACAAATGATGTACATGTATATTCTAAAACATTAATAAAATGAAGAAAATCATATTATCAGTATGTATGTGTTGCCTCTCGGCTGTAGCCATGGCTCAGCCAGCAGGCGGATTCGGAGGTTTTCAGGCTCCCCAGGTGAAACTGGAGACCTCGCAAGAGTGGAAGGATGTGAACTATGCCGGCGATGATAAGGCTTATCACACCTGCGATATCTATCTGCCTAAGCAGCAGAAGGCTTCTTATCCTGTTGTGATTCATATCTATGGCAGTGCCTGGTTCAGCAACAGCAGTAAGGGTATGGCCGATTTGGGAACAATCGTAAAGAGTTTGTTGGATGCTGGTTTTGCCGTGGTTTGTCCTAACCACCGTTCAAGTATGGATGCTAAGTGGCCTGCACAGATTCATGACATCAGAGCCGTGATTCGTTTTGTACGTGGTGAAGCTAAGAAGTACAAGTTTGATACTAAGTTTATAGCCACCAGCGGCTTCTCTTCTGGTGGTCATCTGGCTTCTACTGCCGCTACTACCAGTGGCACCAAACAGACTAAGGTTGGCACAGTGGATATCGATCTGGAAGGAAATGTAGGTAACTATCTGAACGAGAGCAGTGCTGTTAATGCCGCCTGCGATTGGTCAGGTCCTATCGATCTTACAGCTATGGACTGCGGTGAGTCGATGAAGATGGGTGAGAATAGTCCAGAGGACGTGTTGCTCAACTCAAAGTTGGCCAAGGAACCAGATAAGTATCTCAGTCTGAGTGCTAATACTTATGTCGACAAGAATGATCCACCTGTTATCATCTTCCATGGTGAGAAGGATAATGTTGTTCCTTGCTGTCAGGGAAAGGCTTTCTATGAGACCCTTAAGGCTGCTGGCGTAAAGACCGAAGCTACTTTCGTGCCAGAGGGCAGTCATGGTGGGCCTGCTATGTATGTAGAAGAAAACCTTCAGAAAATGGTTAATTTCCTGAAGGCTCTTTTGAAATAATATCGGAATGGTTTAATCGTGGAAGATTAAAGCCGATTGCGAATCAACAACGGTCTTGGTGCCTTTGATGGTGCCGAGGCCGTTTTCGTTTATGTTACCATCACAGCATACCACTGTATAACTGCCGTCAGGTATTGAAAATTCTATAGGCTCCTTGTTTGCATTAAGTACTACAAAAATGTTGCGCCAGTCATCTCTGCCTGCATAGTTTTTCAAACGGAAGGCAACTACTCCTTCTGGAGTATCGATAAATTCCAGATGCTTGCGTACCAAGTCGGCGTTAGCAAGACGGAAAGCAGGATGTTTTTTTCGCAGTTGAATAAGATTCTTGTAGTAGTTGAATACCTGTGGATACTTCTTAAGATTATCCCATGGAAGTTGGTTAATGCTGTCGGGCGATTCAAAGCTGTTGTGTACACCTTTCTTGTCGCGCAGCAACTCCTCACCACTAAGCATAAATGGCACGCCTTGTGAGGTGAATACTGCTGTCTGTGCCAGCATATCAAGCTTTATAAGCTCTTCGGTAGTGATACCTGGTATGCTGGATTGCAGACGGTCAACCAAGCACATGTCATCGTGACAGCTTACGTAGCTTATCATCTGTGTAGGTTCTATAGCCCACGGCTTCTGACTATAATTAACCTTCGTCATATCAATCTGTGGATGTTGGATAGCTCCAACGATACCAAACTTCAAACTCTCCTTGTTGTCAGCCAAACCTGCTAAAAATGCAGGTTTAGTGTCATCGCTGAACGGGCCGCGGAGTGCATCGCGAATCTCATCACTGAATGCAGCTATAGTTGGCATCTGTGGGATGTTGGCCTTCATACCAAGTTGCTCGTTGGGGATAGCGCATGAGCCAGCACTCCATCCTTCACCGTATATAAACAGACTTGGATCGATAGCGTCAACAGCCTTGCGTATCTCGTTCATTGTCTGGATATCGTGAACACCCATAAGGTCAAATCGGAATCCATCGATGTGATATTCGTTAATCCAATACTTAACGCTTTCAATCATAAACTTGCGCATCATTGGCTTGTCTGATGCAGTCTCATTACCGCAACCGCTTCCGTTGCTGTAAGCTCCGTCAGCTGTTTTACGATAGAAGTAGTCAGGATAGGTACGTTGGAAGTTTGAGTGCTCAATGTCGTAAGTATGATTGTATACCACGTCAAGAATCACTCTGATGCCTGCATCGTGCAAAGCCTTTACCATCTGTTTGAACTCCTTGATACGTACTTCAGGCTTATATGGGTTAGTTGAATAACCGCCTTCAGGTACATTATAGTTCACAGGGTCGTATCCCCAGTTGTATTGTGGCTCATTAAGGCGTGTTTCGTCAACTGAGCCGTAGTCGTAGCTTGGTAGAATATGTATGGCGTTTACTCCCAGTGACTTTAGGTGTTCTATAGCCCAAGGCTCTGTAAGTGCGAGGAACTTGCCTGGATATTTAGCATCCTTGCGGTTAATCGAGAAATCGCGATGATGCATTTCGTATATTACCAGATCGGCAGGTGACTTAATAACAGGGTGTTGGTCGCAGCACCAATGGGCAGGGTTGGTCTTTTCCATATCAATGATGGCTCCACGTTTGCCGTTCACTCCTACTGCCTTGGCGAATATGCCAGCACACTCGCCTTTGCCCATGTCGAAGGTATAGAACTTACCCATCAGGTTGCCCTTGACAGTAGCAGTCCAACACTCGTTGCCAGTCTTTTGCATCTTAACACTTTTAATAGCCTTTCCGCCTATACCTTCTTTATATATGCGTACGGTTATCTGTTTTGCGCCGTTAGGTGCAAAGAGTTGGAACTTTGTCTCTTTGGGGGCATAGTCAACCTCTTTAAAAGTCTGTGCTACCACCTGATTAGGTAGTAGCATAGACAACAATCCTGCGAATATTAATTTCTTCATTCGTATGGTTATTTAGCTATAATCGATACAGCAAATCCGCCTCCAGGGGCTTCGTTAATCTTCAGTACGTCGCCTTGTTTTACCACACGCTTGGTGATAGTGAAGGCCTTAGGATTTTTCTCATAGTGAGCATCTTTTGCATCAGCATAGATGGTACAATCGTACTTCTTACCCTTATCAAGGAAATCGAGCTTGATAGTGGTCTTGTGTCCGTTCTCGTCGCATTTTCCACCTACGAACCAGTTGTCGGTTCCCTTTGCCTTGCGAGCTACTGTGATGTAATCGGCAGGCTCGGCTTCGAGATACTTTGAGTCGTCCCAGTCGCAAGCAACGTCGCGGATGAACTGGAATGCAGGAGCCAGATCAGCGCGCTCGTAGTTCTCGGGCAGGTCGGCTGCCATCTGCAGTGGCGAGTACATTGTGAGATAAAGGGCCAACTGACCGCAGAGTGTGGTACGAACCCAAGATGTGTTCTTGCTCCATGTTGAGAGCTGAGTCTCGAAGATGCCAGGAGTGTAGTCCATCGGACCGCCCTGTAGACGAGTGAATGGCAGAATACATGTATGGTCAGGACGATTGCCGCCGAATGCCTCGTATTCAGTTCCTCGAGCAGATTCTCCACCAACCAGATTTGGATAGGTGCGGCAAAGTCCTGTAGGACGTGTGGCCTCGTGCGAGTTTACCATAATATGGTGCTTAGCGGCCTCCTTGATAACATACAGATAGTGATTGTTCATCGACTGCGAGTAGTGGTGATCGCCGCGTGGGATGATATCACCTACGTAACCAGTCTTCACTGCGTCGTATCCGTATTTATTCATCAGATCGTAAGCTTCTTTTATGTGACGCTCGTAGTTCTGGGTAGAGCTTGATGTCTCATGGTGCATAAGGATCTTCACACCCTTTGAGTGGGCATAGTCGTTAAGCATTTTGATATCGAAGTCGGGGTATGGAGTCACAAAGTCGAATACGTCGCGCTTCCACATGTTGGCCCAATCTTCCCAACCTACGTTCCATCCCTCAACCAATACTTCGTCGAGTCCGTTCTTGGCAGCAAAGTCGATGTAGCGCTTTACAGTCTCGTTGTTAGCACAATGAGTCCCGTTGGGTTTAACCTTTGTCCAGTCGATATTGTCGAGTTGGATGCTTGGGAAGTCGTTAGTGTAGTGCCAATTGCCTCGACCAACAATCATTTCCCACCACACACCACAATATTTTGTGGGATGAATCCACGATGTATCTTCAATCTTACAAGGCTCGTTCAGGTTAAGAATCAGGTTGCTTGAAAGCATGTCGCGAGCATCATCTGATACCATTACTGTACGCCATGGTGTGGTGCAGGGTGTTTGCATGCAACCCTTCAGTCCGGTAGCATCTGGAGTAAGATGACTTACAAATGTGAATGGCTGTGGCAGAGGATACTTAGATGCAGTTGGATTTGGAGTATATGCATTACTACCACCACCAAGCTTAGTTGTAAGTGCCTTTGTTGCTGCATCAACCAACTCAAGGTGCATTGTGGCATAATCAAGACATGCTGCCTCGTGAATGTTTATGTATAGGCCGTCGTTACTCTTCATCTGAAGTGATGTCTGAACACCTGTTGGTGAGAATACGGCTACCGATGAGTTGCCCCAATTAACAGCAGTTTTCATCTTCTCACGAATCTCCGAGAGTTTGCATTCCTGAGTTTCCTGCTCCTGAGTGTCGTAGTCGCCTGGCAGCCACCATGCAGTATGGTCGCCTGCCATAGCAAACTCAGTATGCTCCTCTTTTATCAGGAAGTAGTTCAGGTTCTTCTGCTGTGGGAACTCGTAGCGCAATCCAATACCATCGTCATATACACGGAAGCGGATAATAATCTCTCTACGTTGCTGTTGCTGCAGTGTAACAGCCAGCTCATTGTAGTGATTACGTATGTTCTTTGTTTCTCCCCAAACTGGTTGCCAAGTCTCATCAAACTCACTCAGCTTCTCATCCTTGATGTTGAATCCGTCCATTAGGTCGGTCTCTTCCAAACCAGCCGATGCGTGTTTGTCTTTTGCAAGTTCCAGTCCAAGGAAAGATGGTTTGATTACCTCGCGACCTTTGTAGGTCATTTCGTATACAGGACGACCTGTACCATCGACCTTGAATTTTAGCTCGATATTGCCGTTAGGCGATTTTACGTTGCCGGCGATGGCCATCAGTGGCAGCAAGGCCAGCGATAAGAATAACTTTTTCATTTTATTATTTTCTTCCGCTTTGAATAATTAATGTGCTGATTTCTTCGTTGAAACTATCGGCCTGCAGCAACTGTTCAATGTTCATATGCATGCGATAGCGCCAATAGTGTCGTGGGTTGGCTGGGATGTTGATACGCTCGGCGTTCTGATCGGGCAGTCTCAACTTTTCGTCAATACTAAGCCAGTCCTGAAGCGACAGCAGGCAGAGCATAGATGGCGATGTGAGATGACGGCTCACTATGTCCTTTGCCAACCATCCTGGAAGTGGGTGAGGTGCAGCTCCGCCACGTCGCAGCGAAGTGTTGTAGTATGTCTGTGTCTGCTCTTCGTCTTCGTCCCACCACTGGCGAAGGGTCGACATATCGTGTGTAGATATTGTGTCGACAGAGCGATATGGATTGTGCGACAACTTGCCAAAGCGTGTTGTAGGATCCTTTGGCATCGACTGGATTTCCAAACTCAGTATGCGCAATTCGTTCATCACCCAGGGTACACAATCTGGTACCATACCTAGGTCTTCGGCACATACAAGCATGCGGGTGGCCTGAGTAAGACGAGGCAGTTTCTTCATAGCCTCGGTATACCAGAACTGGTTGTTACGACGATAGAAATAGTCGTTGTACAATCGATTGAACACGGCCTTGTCATTGTCCCAAAGTGCCTCGTAAATAAAGTCGTTCTGCACGCCGATTCTTGGGTGGAACTTATCATTGTTCTTGCGATCGCGTACGAATAGTACGTCGCTGATAAGGGCGTACAGTCCGTCGCGCAGATTTGCAAGCTCGGTAGTGTCGCTTGTCTTGCCAGCTTCAGCCTTATACCAAGTCTCCACCTTGCGTTGTGTGTCGAACTCGGGCTTCATCTGCCAGATATCGTCGTGGGCGTGGTTAAGGAATGTATCCTTAACGTACTGTGCTTTCTCTCCGAATATGCGATCCAGAGTCCAGTCGGCGATGAATGGCTTAGTGAAAAGTTCTTCCTGGAAATGCAGTCCGTAAGCCTCAATCTCCTCGCGGGTCATACCCAGCGATGGCGAGAATTGGCCCAGCAGTCCGTGTACGGCATCGATAGGAATCTCCCAGATGCGGAAGAAACCAAGCACGTGGTCAATGCGGTAAGCATCGAAGTATTCCGACATCTTGCGGAAACGGCGAACCCACCATGAGCAACCATCTTCAAGCATAGCATCCCAGTTGTATGTTGGGAATCCCCAGTTCTGTCCGTTAGCCGAGAAAGCATCGGGTGGGGCACCTGCCTGTCCGTTCAGGTTGAAGTACTTAGGCTCAACCCATGCCTCAACACCATCGCGACTTATGCCGATGGGGATGTCGCCCTTAAGTACTACACGCTTCTTGCGGGCATACTCATGTGCAGCATGCATCTGCTTGTCGAGGTTGAACTGGACAAAGTACCAGAATGCCACCTCTTTATATAATTTTGTGGTGGTCTTTGTCATTGCCTCGCGCTCGCTTTCTGGCAGAGTGTGATGATCGGGCCAGTCCTGGAAAGTGGCTGTGCCGTATAGGTCGCGATAGTGGCAGAAAGCTGCGTATGGTACCAGCCACTCCTTGTTTTGCTCAAAGAACTGCTTGTACTCAGCCGTCTTCATCATCTTACTGCCCTCCTGGGCGTAGATGGCGCGCAGATAGTCCATCTTAGTGTTGTTCACGCGCTCGTAGTCTATCTGTGGCAGGGCGTTCAGTGTTTCGCGCAGAGCCTCAAACTCCTTACGCAGTTTCTCGTCCTTGAGTTGTGGCAACTGGCGGAAGTCGGTGTACTGAGGGTGCAAAGCATAGATGCTTATAGAGTTATAAGGATACGAGTCCTGCCATGTGTGGGTGATGTTGGTATCGTTTATAGGCAATACCTGCAGCACACGCTGCTTGGTCTTGTCGCACCAGTCAATCATCAACTTCAGGTCGCCGAAGTCGCCCACGCCAAAACTACCCTCGCTGCGAAGCGAGAAGATAGGGATAACTGTACCTGCGCCCTTCCAAGGATATACAGGGAAGTAAGCCTGCGATAGCTCGTAAACCACTACCTCGCCATCGTCTATCTTTGGCAGCTCTACGGTACGGTTCATACCATTCTCCCACAATGGTGTATGATCTGTCTCCTCGTCGAGGGCCACAAACTTGAACTCGAGTGTCTGTGGAAGTTTTTCGGCATCCAGACTGATTACCCACTCGTTGTTCTCGTGTTCTACCATGCTTATGGCGCGTATTGCCTCCCAATCGCCCAGCGTGTCGCCTTCACCTATTATGGCAAGACGCTCATTGTTACGCAACTGTGGTGCGCGTACTTTCAGTCTTACAGTTTTGCCGTAAGGGGTTTGTTCGCTCATGTTCTGTTTGCGGGCGGCTATACACTCGGTGAATGCGGTAGAGTACATATATGAATCCTCGGGGATATCAATCCAGTGGTCATAGACTGTGTACTTGGCACCTTTTGCGGCAGCAAACTCCAGTCGGTGAGGAATAACCAACCACTCGTGTCGTGCCTCATGGTCACCGCGCATTACAGTGTAATAATAGTCGATGTGGGCGCTGGTCTTCACCGCCTTACTAATCTCGCACATCCAGTGCAACCCGTCAAGGGTTCCCATCTTGTGCTGTTCTGTTTTGCCATCCGTTAGGATGTTAAGTGCCAGTTCTTCTCCGAAGGTTGTCTGGTACTCAAGGTTGAAATTGATCTTCATACCAATTGTCTTTAGTTATTTTTGGCAAAAGTACGAAAATAACCCGTTCGGTGTCTCCAAACGGGTCTGTATTTGATAGTTTGCTGATGCAAACGATTGCATTGTTGTCTATCTCTCCTGATTAATCCTCAGCTAAGGTAAAGTCCAACTGTTTGCGCTCTAGATTTGCACGGGCTACTTGTATGCGTATTGGGTCGCCAAGTTGGTATTTTGTATGGTGGCGACGCCCGATAATCATATAGTTCTTCTCGTCAAAGTCGTAGTAGTCGTTACCCAAGTCGCGTATAGGTATCATTCCCTCGCAGTGGGTCTCGTCTATCTGGGCGTAAATGCCGTAAGGTTGAATACCGCTGATATGTGCATCGTAGGTGTTTCCTATCTTGTCGGCCATAAACTCCACCATCTTGTACTTTATCGAGTCGCGCTCTGCATTTTGGCTTATCTGCTCCATCTCACTGCAATGCTCGCAGAACTCCTCATACTTATCTTTGTTAGCCGAGCGGGCTCCATTCTGATACTTGGTAAGCAAACGGTGAACCATCATGTCCGGATAACGGCGAATAGGCGAGGTGAAGTGAGTGTAATATTCGAATGCCAAACCATAGTGACCTATGTTATGAACACTGTACTTTGCCTTCATCATCGCTCTCAGAGCAACTGTCTCGATAGCGTTCTGCTCGCGAGTTCCCTCTGCTTGCGACATCAGGGCGTTAAGCGACTTTGTGATAGCTCCTTTGGTGCCTGCTGTCTTTACCTTATAACCGAACTTGGCAACAAACTCGCGCAGATTCTCCAATTTCTGTGGATCTGGTTGGTCGTGTATACGATATGGAAGCGTCTTTGCCTTAACACCCTTCTTTACCTTACCTATACTCTCAGCAACGGTCTTATTGGCCAGAAGCATAAACTCCTCGATGAGTTTATTGGCATCTTTTGATACCTTGAAGTATGCCTTTACTGGTTTACCTGTTTCGTCGATGTCAAAGTGTAACTCCTCGCGGTCAAACTTCACACTTCCGTTCTTGAAACGGGCTGCACGCAGTTTCTTTGCTAAGGCATCAAGTGTTATCAGCTGTTCCGCATTCTTGCCCTTATATGGATTCTTCTTGGTTGCAGCTGGTGCAGGCTCACCTGTTCCGTCCTTTACGCCGTTGTCTTCAAGAATCTGTTGTACTTCCTCGTAAGCGTAGCGGCGGTCGCTCTTAATAACGGTGTGAGCCAGATGCCAGTTCTTAATATTTGCCTCGTCGTCCATCTGGAAGATAACACTGTAACAAAGTTTCTCCTCATCAGGGCGTAGCGAACAGATAAAGTTACAAAGTCGTTCGGGCAACATTGGAATGGTGCGGTCAACAAGATAGATACTTGTTGCTCGTGCGAAAGCTTCTTTGTCGATAGTAGAGCCCTCGCGTACATAATGCGATACATCAGCAATGTGTACACCAACCTCCCATAAGCCATTATCCATCTTGCGGATTGAGAGTGCATCGTCAAAGTCTTTGGCATCCTTAGGGTCGATGGTGCAAGTGAATACTCCACGGAAATCTTCTCTGCGTGCAATCTCCTCTGGCGTGATAGCTGCATCAATCTTCTCTGCTGCCTCTTCTACATTCTTCGGATACTTATATGGCAGGTTGTACTGAGCCAGAATGGCGTGCATCTCGGCATTGTTCTCACCTGTCTTTCCGAGTATGTCTACAACCGATCCTATAATGTTCTTATGCTCCTGGTCGGGCCACTGTATTACTTTTACAACTGCCTTATCATCAGTCTTTCCGCCCTTTAGCTTACGCTTAGGGATGATAATATCGTGCACAAAGGTCGAATCGGGAGTAACCAGGAATGCCATATCCTTTTCTACTCGTAGCTTACCCACTATCGTATCGTGGGCGCGCTTAACGATTTCGATAACCATTGCCTCTTTGATGTGCTTGTCTCTGCGAGCCATGTACGATACCTTTACCTTATCGCCATCCATTGCCGACATTGAGTTACGCTCGGCAACAAACACAGGTGTGCCGCCATCCTCAGGAATAAACGAGTTTCGTCCCGTTGCCTTTCGATGGAATGTGCCTTCCTGTACCTGAGTCTTAAGATTCAGACGATATGAGTTGTCGCTCACCTTTGATAGGAAGTCATCCCATGCCATCTCTTCCATAACGTCGATGGCAAGCATCTTAAGTGGGTGGGTATCTAGTTTTAGTACCTTGAATATCTGCTTAAATGTAAATGTTTCGTTTGGATTATGCTGGAACAGGTTCTGCAGCAGTTCGCTCACCTGCTTCTTGCCCAGTCTCTTTCCACCTTTCTTCTTTCCCATAGAATTGTTGTTTTTTGAATTCTTTCTGCAAAGATAGTAAAAAATCAGATAATTGTTGTAACTTTGCACCCAAATTTAACAAAGATGAAGATATTAATAACAGGTGCAAGCGGTTTTATCGGCTCATTTATTGTCGAGGAGGCTCTCCGTCAGGGATTCGAAACATGGGCTGTGGTGCGCAAAAGCAGCTCAAAAGCATATCTGCAGGATGAGCGTATCAACTTTATCGAGCTGAACCTCTCGTCGAAAGCGAAGTTGGTAGAACAACTTCGTGGTCATAACTTCGACTACGTGGTTCATGCTGCAGGAGTAACCAAGTGCTTGGACAAGCATGACTTCACGCGTATAAACACCGAGGGCACCAAGAACCTTATTGATGCACTACTAGAGGTAGGTATGCCCCTTAAGCGATTTGTCTTCATCAGCAGTCTTAGTATCTTCGGAGCAATTAAGGAACAGCAGCCTTACGAGGAGATAAAGGAGAGCGATACGCCACGCCCGAATACAGCATACGGAAAGAGCAAACTTGCTGCCGAGCAGTATCTCGAGCAGATGGCCTCGCGCGTACCTTATATTATATTAAGACCTACTGGCGTTTATGGTCCTCGTGAGAAAGACTATTTTATTATGGCTAAGAGCATTAAACAACACTCCGATTTTGCAGTGGGCTATAAGCGTCAGGACATAACTTTTGTATATGTAAAGGATGTGGTTCAGGCAGTGTTTCTTGCGTTGAATAAGGGCGAGAACGGACGTAAGTACTTCCTCAGTGATGGAAAAGTATATCAAAGCGAGACTTTCAGTAATCTGATTCACGAAGAGCTTGGACGTCCTTGGTGGATCCGTATAAAGGCTCCTATCTGGGTGCTGCGTGTGGTTACGTTCTTTGGTGAGTATATCGGACGTGCTACAGGTAAGGTGACTGCACTTAATAACGATAAGTATAACATCCTGCGTCAGCGTAATTGGCGATGCGACATACAACCAGCCATAAACGAATTGGGTTATAAACCAGAGTACGACCTGCAGCGTGGCGTAAAGGATACAATAAAATGGTATAAAGACAACCAATGGCTATAAAGAAAATATTCGAGATAGAGAAGAAACCCCGCAAAGGGCTGTTAGCGGTAGAGTGGGTTATTATGGCTTATCTGGCTTTCACACTACTGTTGATGCTGATAACATATACCAAACTGCAAAACCCAGAAGCTATGTTGTGGGGACGTGCGCGGTTTGTTGCTACAACACTGGCCGTATGGGGCGCTTACCGTTTAGTGCCTTGTAGGCTAACGATGTTCTGTCGTGTGGGTGTTCAGTTGGCTCTGCTTTCGTGGTGGTATCCTGATACCTACGAGTTTAACCGCATGTTCCAGAATCTTGATCATGTGTTTGCTGGCTATGAACAGCAGCTTTTTCATTGTCAGCCAGCCTTGCTCTTTTCGCAGAAAGTAACAAACGGTGTGTTCAGCGAGTTGATGCATTTGGGCTATGCCTCGTATTATCCGCTTATAGCTCTTGTTACGCTATACTATTTCCTCTATCGTTATCAGGAGTTTACTCGTGCCACATTCATAATCCTGGCATCGTTCTTGTCTATTACGTCATTTTTGTCTTGTTGCCAGTTACTGGTCCGCAGTATTATTACTTGGCAGCAGGTGTTGACCAGATAGCACAAGGTCACTTCCCTAATATCGGCGATTACTTTGCCACTCACGATGAGGCGTTGCCAATACCTGGTTGGAAAGATGGATTCTTCTATCAGTGTGTGGCCAGTGCCCATGCTGCAGGAGAACGTCCAACAGCCGCTTTCCCAAGCAGTCATGTGGGTGTTACAACCATACTGCTGTTTTTGGCTTGGCATGCACGCAATCGCAAGCTGCTGTATACGCTCCTGCCGTTCTACATCCTAATGTGCTTTGCTACTGTCTACATCCAGGCCCACTATGCTGTAGATGTTATAGGAGGTTGGATTTCGGCTGTAGTAATATATACGGTTTTGCTTTTTTTATCGAAAAAATTTGTTTGATTCGAAAATATTGCTTATCTTTGCATCCGAATAAGTAAGGATACGACATATTAAAACCGAGGATTCCGACACTGTGTGAGTCGGGATTCTTTTCTTTTTTGTCCGTCCAAGAAAAATGGTAAATTGTAAATAATTAAATAGATATTTATTATGGCATACATGTCACAAGAAGGCTACGACAAACTGATAGCCGAACTTCATCGTTTAGAGGCAGTTGAGCGTCCTAAGGCATCAGCTGCTATTGCTGAGGCTCGTGAGAAAGGTGATCTTAGCGAAAATTCTGAGTACGACGCCGCCAAGGAGGCTCAGGCTCATCTCGAGGATAAAATCAATCAGCTCAAGATGACCATTGCCGATGCCAAGGTGGTAGACACCAGCCGTTTGAGCACCGACTCTGTTCAGATTCTCTCAAAGGTTGAGATGACCAATCTTACCAACAAGGCAAAGATGACCTATACTATCGTTAGTGAGAGTGAGGCTAATCTGCGTGAGGGTAAGATCTCTATTCAGACCCCTATTGCTCAGGGACTGCTTAATCACAAGGTTGGCGACGAGGTTGAAGTTAAGATTCCTCGCGGCACCATCAAACTCCGCATCGACAAGATAACCGTAGGATAATCATGGATATTTTTAGCAAAATCGCAGCTGGCGAAATTCCCAGCTATAAGTGCGCCGAGAACGATGAGTTCTATGCATTTCTCGATATCAATCCGTTGGTAAAAGGTCATACTCTGGTTATTCCACGTCGCGAGGTAGATTATATCTTCGATATGGACGACGATGAGTTGGCTCGTTATCAGGTGTTTGCCAAGCGTGTGGCTCTGGCTGTCAAGAAGGCCTTCCCTTGCAAGAAGGTTGCTCAGGTAGTTCTGGGCCTTGAAGTTCCCCACGCTCATATCCACCTCATCCCTATGCAGAGTGAGGCAGATGTTGACTTTCGTCGCGAGAAGCTTAAGCTTTCTGAGGAAGAGTTTAAGGCTATCGCAGAGAAAATACGTGGTGAGTTTGTGTGATTACACAAACTCATCACCATATTTAATCCTTACCTCGTTTACATATTTCTTTACCATCGATGAGTTGTCGCTCTTCTTGCAGATGAGCAGCACCCCGTCTTCTTCGGCAACGATGTAACCTTCTAAGCCGTTGAACACGCCCAACTTGCCTTTTGGCAATTTGATAATGTTGTTCTTGCAGTCTTCAAGTATCACCTCCGAGTCCATCACCACGTTGTCGTCTGTCACCTTGTGCATCACTTCATATATAGAATGCCATGTTCCAAGGTCGGCCCATCCAAAGTCGCACTTCATCACAAACACGTTGTTGTCGCTCTGTTCCAGAATAGCATAGTCAAGCGATAGGTTCGGGTAGCGCGGGTAGTTCTCCTCAACAAACTTCATTTCTTCTTCGTAGGTATAGTCTGGGGTATTGTAACGTAGATCTCTAAGTACCGATGGGAACACATGCTCAAAGGTGTCAAGCAGATGGTATGCACTTGAGATGAAGATACCCGTGTTCCAATAGAACTCGCCGCTATCCATAAACATTTTGGCAAACTCGCGCTCAGGTTTCTCAGTAAACGATTTTATCTTAAATACATCAGGCTTACAGCTCAGATCGCCTAACTGTATGTATCCGTAGCCAGGTTCTGGTCGGGTGGGGCGAACGCCCATTGCCAGTAGCACGTGGTTCTCCGATACATATCCTATGCCCACATCCATGCTGTGAGCAAACGAAGCCTCGTTAAGCACCAGCTGATCTGATGGCGAAACGATGATGTTGGCATCAGGCGTCTGATGGTGTATTCGCATCGAAGCCCAAGCCACGCTGGGAGCTGTGTTACGATGTATGGGTTCTACTATTATGTTATGCTCGGGCACTTCGGGTAGCTGTTCCCTTACCAGCTGTTGAAACTCCGCGCACGTACATATTAATATATTCTCTATGGGTATCAGTTTCTCAAAACGGTCGAAAGTAGACTGCAGCAAAGTGCGGCCAGTACCAAAAAGGTCAAGAAACTGTTTAGGGCGCTGCTCTCTGCTTACGGGCCACAATCGCTGACCGCGACCCCCGGCGAGAATCACGCAGTAGTTCTTCTTATCAGTTTTCTCCATTCAATAGGGTTTTAGCATTAATTCTATCCACAAAGATACGAATAATATGTGATACGAGCAAGAAATTCTAAGTTTTTTTTTATTTTCTTTTGTCAATTCAAATAAAAGTAGTATCTTTGCACCCGCTTTAGGAGATGAAATAGCTTGAAATGTCAAGCCCAGATGGCGGAATCGGTAGACGCGCTGGTCTCAAACACCAGTGGGGCAACCCATCCCGGTTCGATCCCGGGTCTGGGTACCAAGTCACTCCAAAAGCAACAAAGTGCTGCAAGTTTAACGCTTGCAGCACTTTTTTGTTTATCTGAAATTCAAATAATCAACCAAAAAGCAAGAAAAATAAACAAAAAACTTGTTATTATCAAATAAAAACCATATATTTGCCGAAGAATCTATAACATATTATTATTAGCTATTGAACGATGAAACGCTGCTTACTCATATTATTTCTAGCAATAGGTTTTGTTAATATCAAGGCACAGACTGTAGACACTAAGATTGCTGTCAACAATCAAACTGACGACAAAACCTTTGTGGTGATTGTGTCTAACGAGAATTACAAGAACGAAGAAAGCGTACCTTTTGCCAAAAACGATGGTGAGGTATTTAAGGTGTATTGTCAGAAAACACTTGGAATACCAGAGAATCATATCCGCTTTTCGCCAGATGCTACACTTGGTGAGATGAACTATGCTATATATTGGCTGGGCAATATGCTTAAGGCTTACGATGGTGAGGCAAGGGCAATAGTGTATTATTCTGGTCATGGCATGCCTGATGAGAGTGGTAAGGAGGCTTATCTGCTGCCTGTTGATGGTTTTAGTCAATCTACCGAGGGAGCACTGAGCACCAAGAGCCTATACAAAAAGTTGGGCGAGATGAATTCCAAGCATATCGTAGTTTTTCTTGATGCCTGCTTTAGTGGAGCCAAGCGCGATGGCAAGATGTTGGCTTCATCGCGTGGTGTGGCAATCAAGGCTAAGACCGATCCTGTGAGCGACAACACAGTAGTGTTCTCTGCCGCACAAGGAGATGAAACTGCTTATCCGTTTAAGAGTCAGCGACATGGCCTCTTCACCTATTATATATTAGACAAGATGCAGCAATCTGGTGGTAGCACTACCCTAGGCGAATTGTCTGACTATGTAACCCAGAACGTGAAGCGCAAGGCGGTAGTAGAAAACAATGGAAAGAGCCAAACTCCTACCATTATTGCTTCTAGTGGCAATAATAATTGGCGTGATTGGCGATTTGCAGAATCAGCTGCCAAGAAATACGAAGACCGTGTGGTTACTCTCGATCAGCCTGCAGCTAAACCTGCTCCAACCCCTGCTCCTGCACCTGTGGTTAATCCTGAATCGAGGCCAATTGTTCAGGCTGCCTCTAATAGCAACAGTGCAGAAGTGTCGCAGCTTGTTATCGATGGAAAGAAGGCTATGCGAGCAATGAACTATCAGAAGGCAAAGAAGTGTTTCGCTGAGGCTGCCGAGCAAGGTGACATCGAGGCCAACTACCAGTTGGGAATGCTATATTCCAACAGTAACTATGATGGTTGCAATCGCGAAACGGCAACCAAATACTTCACTATAGCAGCCAATGGCAACCATACAGAGGCGATGTTCCAAACAGGTATGATGTATCTTGGAATAGATAACGTCGAGGCTAAGTCTTGGTTACGCAAGGCCGCTGCCAATGGTCATAACCAGGCTATCAAGCAATTATCAAAAATGAAATAATAACCTAACATTTAAAAATTATCATTATGAAAAAGATTCTTTTGACACTTATGGCGATTTTCGCCTTTGGTTTGCAGGACATTTGTGCACAAGATGCTCCTCTGAAGATTGTGACTAATAATCCAGACTTTACAATTAAGGTAAAGCGCTGTGCTGCTAGTGGAAAAACAGTTGTTCTTGACCTAATACTCAACAATGTCGGAACTAACGATGTTGATGTTTATCGTATTGCTGGCGGATATTATTCATCAATTATTGGTTATAAAGAAAATTCTGAAGCATACGATGATGAGGGCAATATGTACCAAGGAAGAAACTTTAAGGTAAAAATAGCCAACAGACCTGAATATAGCTATGAAGAAACAGGCAAATTCAGTATTCCAGTGGGCGTCCCCATGCGTTTAAGCATCCAGATAGATGGTGTCCCACAATCTGCAGAAAGCATTGCGAGACTTAAATTAATTGTAACTTGCAGTGCATGGGGCTTAGATTGTGAAAAGCCGGTTAGAATCAGTAATATCCCCATTGTTCGCGATTGATTAGAACCACGAGAAGGCTGTGTATAAAACTTGATAGTTATATATAACAATCATGCAGAAACAGGCGGAGCAGGAAACTAAAAAGACAAGGGTTGATTCTGGTGGACATCAGAAACTTGTTGGTGGAGCTGGCATGAAGTGTCCTCATTGCGGCGAACTGGTGAATCCTCATCTTGAATTATGTCCATTATGTGGTTATCCGCTCCATTCTGACCATTGCACATTCTGTGGTGCTCCGATGGCGCCAGACGAGAAATTTTGTTCAGAGTGCGGCAATTCTACTCAAGGTATCTTATGTCCAAAATGTGGTACGTTGAATTTTCGAAGTTTCTGTAGCAACTGTCATGAGCCGCTTGATGATTTGGCTTCAGAGGCTATTGCTCAAGCCGAATCTTCCCCTGATTATCAGGAGATTAAACGAATGGTAGAAGATTTGGACAACGTATCGGAAGGTGAATTCTCTCTTAAACTGGCGAAACTCAATGATGCCCTGAAACGTATGCAGCCTCCAGCAAACCTGACTCCTCAAATGGAACGAAACTTCTTTAGTGCCCGCGACGTGATGCACAGGCAGAAAGTAAAGAGAATACAAGAAGTTCCATTGGGGTGGGTTTGCAACTATTGCGGTTGCCTGCATGGCTGTCCAGAGCAGTGCGTTTCGCCAGAACTGGGTGGAGAATGGATTGTTGGTAGCGTTGAGACAATTGATGAGGTGGAGAGATGGAGTAAAGAATAAGATATATGACAGACCATGACAACAACAAGAGTCTGCAGGATGCAATGGATGCGCCTACGCCAATGGATGCACCAACTCCTGTGGATGAACCGACGCCTGTAGACGGACCTTTATCAACTGACGGGTCTGATAATGCCACTGTTGAAGACCAACAAATATGGACATTCAAACTGAATGGCCAACAATATTTAAACGGGCAACTCATCAGAAAGGGCGAAAAGGGGCATGCTGACATTTACTTGGTTGAATCCGAGCAAATGCCAGGAAAGAAAGTCATGCTGAAACTATATAATAAGAACATAAAGCCTAAGGATATCAATGCTATCGACAGAATAAGCCGGATAACAACCTTGGATCAGGAAGTTATTCAACTGGTACCTATTCTGGAATATGGATGGTATAAAGATGCCGATTCTGAGCAAGATCGATTTTACGAACTGCAGGCCTATATGGAAGGTGGCTCGTTAGATGGGCTACCCAACAACACCTCTGCCGAAACTCTATTTACAATCATAAAGTCTTTATGCAAAGCGCTATATCAGCTTAATTTTGCCTGTGGTATTCGTCATGGTGATTTCAAGGTGAGTAACCTTTTCTTGACTAGCAAGGATGATGGGCGTGTATTAATCGGCGATTTCGACAATGCTGCTTGCAAAGGGGTGGGAACCAAAGATAAGGCTGCCTTTACAGATGATTACATCAAGATGGGCGAGATGCTGAAACGCTTCAATGTGATGAAGAACAATCAGTCATTTGCCGATCTGCAGCTTATTCTGGAAACCAGCGGTTGCAGTTGGCGTGATGTGGCAGAGTGGGTTGGCGAATATGAACACCACAATGCTCAGGAAGGCATAGAGGACATATCATATCTGCCACTTGAGGTAATATCTTGTATTGCGGAGCAAGAAGCGCTTAATTATGGATGTTTGGGGCAGAAGGACTTCTGTACATCTGTTTTTTCGGAGTTATTAGAGAATAGTGGATTTTCTCAACAGGCCGATTGGGCTCAGCATTGTCTGGTTGATCAGATTCAGAACCACAATGGTTGTGCACCCTATTCCAAATATACTGCTGTCTGGAAATTCGTGGCAGGTCTGAAACCACAGGATCAACCACCTGTTTTCAAGATAGAAGATATTGTGATAATTAATCCCGACGAATTGAAATCTAAAAAGGTAGATAAGTTCCTGATTTTGGATGCTTTGGATAATGGCCATCTGAAAGATTGGCTATCCATATTCTTCCATGAGGATCCATGGAAGAGCTTCAAAAAGAAGTATGACTATGAGCATGCTGTAGAGGACTACCTTAAATTTGTAAAGCAGCTTAATCCGACAGATGAGAATGTAAAGCGCCTTTCTGAAGCCCGAGGAGAAATTTCGAAAGCCTCGAGTGGTGTGAAGATTTGGCAATTGGTCATCCGCATAGCTCAGGTAGTTGGTTGTCTGCTCTTTTTTATTCCATCTTTGCTTTTCTTGTGGTGGATCATAAGTTTGGGTATGCCTTTCGATGGGCGTCCTGCCTCACATGCTTTTGGAGCCGGGCTTGTCTTTATAGGTTGTATGGTGGCGGGGCTTATTTATTACACGTTCTCCTTTGGCTACCGAAGAACAGGATGTGGGTGCTTGATTTTGGGAGCTGCTGGTGCCATAATTGCTTCTGTACTCTACTTTGTCATTATGCTCAACATCGACAAATGGCTGCCCTATTTGCCTTGGTTGTTTGTCTTCGTCATCCTGTTTGCAGGCGTCCTGATGTTCTGGCGAATCATCTTTGCCAAGAACCTGCGCGCAAGTGGTGGACTGTTTGTTACTGATCCCAAAGATAATCCTGATATATGGACGGTACAGCCGCTCTATTATGCTTTCGACTTGAGTTCCAACGGCTATAACTTCCGTCAAGGCAATACTCTACATTCTCTGCCGAGTCAGTATCGTGCGGCTTTGAAGTTGATGTTACAACAGATGCTTATCCCTATTGTGATGGCTTGGGGCATGTGGTTGGGCTATAAGGCTATAACACCAGAGTTGGGTGGAACTAAACTCACAACTATTGAGGACCAAAGGGCAGAACTCGCAGGTGAATGGAAAGGAACATTCGACAACAAGGAGGCTGTGATGCTGGTTGTGAACACGACCTCAGATAGTTTACTGGTATCGATGACGGTGACATTCAAGAAACCGCTTACCCAGACTTTTACGGGCAAATTTGTTGACCTGAAAGTATTATTGGAAAATGAGACGCCCGACGACGGTGTGCTGGATGGCAGGATAGCAGGAACACTCGAGGGTGATAGCTTGGATTCGTTTGTTGGCGTATATGAGAATTACAAGAATGGTAAGACCTATCAGATAGTTTTAAAAAAGCAAATAGCAGAAAATGATTCAGTGCAATAAATGTAAGGCTGACAACCGAGACGAGGCTCTCTACTGCCGTCGTTGTGGAGAAAAGTTGCCCGATCAGGGTGAAGACCTGTTACATCAGATTATAGGTCAGGATGAGGTTGTGAATGAGATTCGCAATCGTGCCAACTTTTATCTGGCATGTAAGAGCAACAATGATAGGCAACGTCCAGAAATGGATATGCTTTTGCTAGGTAGTAGTGGCACAGGCAAAGACTTTATTGCTCAGATTATTCAGGACTATTTCTTTAAAAAAGGTATTGTAAATAAGCAATGGACTCGTGTTGATGCACCTGACTTTAATCAGTGGATAGAGAATAAAACCATTGATGATTTCAAGCAGATGGGTGGTGGTATCCTATTTATTAATAATGTGGATCAACTGATGACATCTGATAGCGGTATAATGCCGATTGACACTCTGTTAAGTAGAATGGAAGAGTGGGAAAACGATAGTCAGGCTGGCTGGAATACTTATCCCATCATTATCTTTGCTGGTTTGCGAGGAGTGGTAGAGGAGTATTTTAAGGAGAAACCAGCAGGATTGAACCGATTTGCTCATCCTATCCTGAAGCTAAAGGATATGAATGCAGTTACCCTTTCGGAGGTTTGTCGCCAACACTTGGCTGATAAAGGGTTCTCGTTATCGCCAGATGCTGATAAACGCTTGTTGGGCTACTTCCGTTATGTGGTAAGAAACATGGATGCTGGGTTCCGTAATGCTTTCGAGGCAAAATATAAAGGCGAGGAAATACGTCGGTTGGCCATGAGCTCAGGACATGGAAGAGTTGTTCAAGCTAGTGATATAGAAGGAAAGGTGTATGAACCTAAGACCTTTGACCAGATACTGGAAGAACTAGATGACTTTGTAGGTATAGAGGATGTAAAGCATGCAATGCATAAAATAGTGCGTTCGGTAGAACAACAGAAAAGAGAACATCCGGATTCCCAACCTAAGGTTACCAATCAGTTCGTTTTTTTGGGAAACCCTGGAACGGGTAAGACTACCGTTGCACGACTCTTTGGCGAAATGCTTTACGAGTTAGGCGTATTGCCTGGTGGTCAATTCATAGAGGTGACGCGCGAAGATCTTGTGGGCAGATATATTGGCGAGACGGCTCCAAAAACCATGCAAGTAGTTGATAATGCCATGGGGGGCGTGTTGTTTATTGATGAAGCATATACTTTGGCAACTGGTGGTGACAACGACTTTGGCAGGGAGGCTATTAATGCCCTGCTTAAACCTGTAGAAGAACGTCGTGGTGAGTTTATATGTATTGTGGCAGGCTACACAAAGGAGATGCAGGACTTTTTAAAGGCAAACTCTGGTGTGGACAGTAGATTTGACTATAAAATAAACTTTGCAGACTACACGCCACAACAGATGACGGACATCTTCCTTGGTATGATGAAAAAGGAAAAATATAGTCTTGATGCTGAGGCTACCCAGCGTTTGCCAAAGTTCTTTGAAACGATGTATAATAAACGTACAGCCAACTGGGGTAATGCACGTGAGGTTCGCAATACCTTTACATCTGCTTTATCCCGTCACAAAGAACGGCTTAGTGACCAGCCAGATGATATGATACTGACCACTACCGATATTGAGGGCGATAATGCTAAGCAAATGGTGGATCTCGACAGCCTTATGGCCGAGCTTGATCGAGACTTTGTGGGTATGGAAGAGGTTAAGAATTTCATTATCGACATTGGTAACAAGAAAAATTTCATTGAGCGTAGATTGCGTCGTGGACTGAATCCAGACACGCGCATTGGTATGAATCTGGTACTGATGGGTAATCCTGGTACTGGCAAGACGGAGATTGCGCGAAGAATTGGGAAGATACTCTATGCCATGAACGTGCTTCAAACCCCAGAGATTATAGAGAGACAGCGCAAGGACATTATAGGCGAGTATCTAAATCAGGCCGATAAGAACATGAATAAGATCTTCGATCTGGCATTGGGCGGTACGCTATTTATCGATGAGGCATATACGCTCGTCGCGCGTGATTATCATGGTGGAGTTGATACAGAGGGTCGTAAGGCTCTTGAAGTTCTTATGCAGCGCATGAACGATGACAAAGGTAAATTGTGTGTCATCATGGCTGGTTATCAGAAGGAAATGCAGGACTTCATAAATGTCAATCAAGGTTTCGAGCGTCGTATTGATAAAATAATCAGTTTGCCCGACTACTCGGTAGACCAATTGCAACAGATATTCATGAAGGTGATGGCAAAGAGTAGCGACCAATTGAAACTTGCGCCTGGAGCTGAGGATGCTTTGAAGCAGAAAATTGTTAGAATGCTCAGCAATCGTGATGCTAACTGGGGTAATGCAGGTGAGATGCCTAAATTATATAAGCAGGTTAAGGATAGGATGGAGGCAAGGTTGCTGAATGTGCCTGACGATGAACTCTCTAATGATGATTATGTAACCCTGCTTCCCAAAGACTTTGACTTCTAAGACATATACCTAATTTATATATGAGCGAATATGAAACAGTGTCCACATTGTAAATCAGAAATACTTAACGATAGCATCTATTGCGACCGTTGCGGACAACACCTTATGATCTGTAGCGATTGTGGCACCTTTGCACGCGGAAAATTCTGTCCCAACTGTGGTGGCAAGAACATCATCGATCCGCTGGAATATGAACAGATGCAGCAAACTCAGTCTGTTGCTCATGCCGCATCTGTTGCAGCAGCACCTGTTGCTATGCAACCCATTCAACTCATTTCTGCCGACGGTAGTATTGTGCTGAAAATAGACGATGCTACCCAACAGTATATGATTGGTCGCAAGTCACCCCAATTTGCTTACGACCTGCTGTCGTGTAGCAGAATGTCGAGAGAGCATGCCACAATCTGTTGGAACCAGACTGCTGGTGTTTGGCAGGTAACCGATGTTGGTTCTACTCATGGTACGTTCGTTAATGACCAACGGATAACCCCACATGTAGCCTGCACAATTAGTAATGGCGACAAGGTTACTTTTGCAAACTATGAGTTCAATATTAAAGTTTAACATAAATTAATTACTACTATGTCATTATCATTAATTCTTTCCTGGATTTATCTGTTTGGACCGCTGGTATTAGCTGGCTTGGCAGTATGGACTCGTATCAACAAACGTCATCCTAACACAGCAGGTTATGTTTCGAATGCTACAAAGTTTACTACGTGGTTGTTCTTCTTAGCAATCATAGGTTTCATTCTTCTTCTTATTTGGAACGCCGTTTCTGATGATTTCAAAATGCCAGTAATGAATAATGGAAATTACTGGTTAACAATACCTATTTGTATCGTGCTCTACATCTGCTATTATATCATAGCTTTCAAGCCTGTTACGGCAGAGGAGTTAGAGACTATAAAAAGTAAGAATGGTAGAATAGTAGAGTTTAGTGGTTCGCTCGCTACTGGCCTTTTAGGTGCACTTGCAGGTATGTGTGCCGGATTTGTGGCTATAGTCCTTGAAGTGCTCAATCCATGGGTGCTAATTAAGCAAGTTGGCAATACACTTACTTATGCTGCTAAAGGCACAATGGGATTCGTAACAAGTTTTATAGCTGGAGCCTTTGTAATCCTTGCAGTATTGGTTATTGTGCTTTGGGGGGCATTCTTCCTACCTATCATTGGAATGTTTGTTCTGCCCGCATGTGGCATTATCAGATTCCTGATTAACTCATATAAATATAAAGACGGTCCGAAAACTATCTAAATTATTGGAATATGGTAGAAAAAGAAGTGATAGCAGAAGTTCCTGGCTTTTTCGGAACATTGACACCTTACATCATAATTGCTGTATTAATACTTGCTGCTTATGCAATGAGTTTTTACAGAGAGGAAAAAGAAGAGCATTCCAGCCTATGGAAAGCTTTGGCCGTAGCCATTCCTACATGTCTTGGCATTGCGGCAGTAATTGAGGTTTTGGCTTTTAAGTTTGTCGGTACCGATGCTATTTGGTGGTGCGACGGCGACCGTTATGGATTCTGGATGGGTGTTCTGCTCATTCTTCCGTTGTTTCTCTTCGTTGTCTTGCAGTTCTTAAGTCTAAAGGCGTACAATAGGTTCCTCTTTAGTAGAGAAAATGATATCAGACATATCTGCATCAAGCCTGCCGCATGGGCGTTGATACTGGTTGTACCTGTGTTTTTCATCATTTTCTGTATCTGCTTAGCTTATGGCTGGAAGGACGATAAGGCTGTTATGGCTATGTTGGGTATTCCTGCTGTTATGTTGATTATAGGCTTGGCTATCTCCTTCTATAAGAATATCAAACTGTTCGGATTGAGTGCAGGTTTGGTAATGTCTGCCTTTTGTGTGGTTTATGTCCTTGGCGATATTGCTGCTGTAGGTTTCTGCGCCATTGCTATCTGGAAGCTTATCGTGCAAGTCTTGACAGGAATTGGCGGCGTTTTCCTGTGTGTCTTAGGCGCCTCAAAGATGGGATTATTTGATGGTATGGACAAGCAGGCAAAGAAGGAATGGGATAAGTATTATAAGGATCCACGTAATCAAATTCACTATTAGTGCGATGACTCTGTAAACAAAGAAGTGCTGCAAGTTTAACGCTTGCAGCACTTTGATTATTAAAAATATCCCTCATCTCTCACAAAAACTCTCGAAACGTCCTTGTATAAAGGGTTTGAGGGGTGTGAGAGATTATTTTTATCCCTCCCTAATCTCTCAACAATCTCTCATGTAACCTCTCCATATAATGGATGATTTGTTATTTTTAGTTGTCTTTTGAGAGATGATTGAGAGATTCATGAGAGATTAGTGAGAGATTCTGAAAATCTCTCATAGCTGGAATCCCCTGGGTTTATGCGGGTTTTGAGAGATTTGGTGAGAGATGGAGAGATTTTTTGTGTTTCTATTAAAAATTATCTTTGTTGTGGCAAAATTCTGCATGAAATAATCCAAAATTGTTCCAAATAAGGGAATGTTTTATTCCCACCTTGGGAACAATTCATTCCCAACCTGGGAACATTTCGTTCCCAAGGTGGGAATAATTGAAATCAAATGTAGTTCGTTCTTATTTATTCACGCGTTTTCTGCCGTTTTGGATTATTATGCCTTTGTAGTTTTCGTCTACTGCCTGGCCGGCAAGATTGTAACGGACGTTGCTTTGGGGCTTGTTTGATGTGATTTGCTTGATGCCAGATGTGGTTTCAAACTCCTGAATAGCCATCTTCTGACCGTTATAGCTTATTACTTCCCACTTTGACAGGTCGCCGCTCTCGAAGTTGCCATTTATTACCATCTCGGTGGTGGTGCCTTCTTCTACGCACGACACATCGTCGAAGTAAACCTTGCCGCCAATAAGTCCGAAGGCAAACTGTAGCTTGTCGTTGGCGAACTCGGCGGTGAACTTCCAAGTGTATTCATCGAAGTCTGACTTCAGCTTTACTGCGGCCAGATACTGTACATCCTCGCTACCACCCCACTGGTTTTTCTTTGGGCTTGTGGTCCAGATGGGCCAAAGGGCGCACTCGCCAGGATTGTCGGCCTTTATCTGAGCCTTGACAATATAGGTCTTGCCAACGGTCATCGATGCGTTGAGCATGGTGTTGCACTGTTTGTCCCAAGAGTTTGCACCTGCAGTTCCATTGTCAACAACAAGCACGTGGTTTGGACCCTGATCGGAAACCTCTACGTTGATGTTCTTCTGGAGCTTGTTGCCAAGAAAATCTGTATAAGATACTGATATCACGCCACTTTTAGCCTCGGTGGCTTTCAATACGCCATCTTCGATTGTGAAGTCATCGCTGCTGATGACGGCATCGTTGGTAAGAGGTTCTGTATGTCCATCAGCAAACTTACCTGTAATAACAAGTCGCTTTGTGCTTCCGAGTCTTACCGTCATATCATCAGAGTTCTCAAAACTCTCAATGGTAAAGAACTTCTTAAGGTTCTCTGCCATGTTGTAATCGGCATTGGCTTTGATATCCTTACCCATTACTTTCAGAGCCTCGAAGGCATAACGCTTACCAAGGGTGCGATAACCTGCTGCAGAGAAGTGCCATGCATCAGTACCATTTCCAGGAATACCCTCGGCACTTACAACATGGCCTGTTGGGATTACTGATGGAATCTTGGCTACAACTGTGTTGTGCGAAGAACAGCCTCCGCCCATATTCTCGTACTCTGTCTCGCCAACAAACAAGGGTACATCCTCTGCATTAAGATTCAGGTCGGCAAGCATGTCGTTATATATCTTCTTAACCATGTTGGGCCATTCGGGATTACCGCAGTTTGAGCATCCCTGGTGCAGCAGTATGCCTTTGATTACTCCCGACTCCTGAGCTTTCTTTGCCATTTCTATAAGTCGGCCGTAAGGGTTGCTGCCATAATAGTTCTTTGATAACTGTGCCCACCACTCGGTAGGATTATCTTTCAGTTTCTGCTCGTACTTGTCTTTATCAAACATCTCGATAGGACTTCCGCCCATAGCCACAGCCACAACACCAATCTTTACGTTTGTTGGCATGGCGGCCACCATAGTACGGCCAAAATAGTCGGTTGGACCGAGTTTACCCATGGGGCTTACTATGGGGCAATTTGCTGTATACCAGTTGCCCATGGTACGCTTGGGGTTGTCGAAATTGGTGGTAGCCAGCATTTGGAATCGCGAGTCAACTTCATTGTCGACTTCTTCCCATTGGGCATTGCCCTCCATGTTTGATTGTCCGAAACAAAGATAAATGTGGAAATTAGGGTCTACATCGGCTTTAGCAGCCATAAAATTAGTGGCTAGCAATACTCCGATAGCAAATAGGTTTCTCTTAAACATAACTTAGGTTTTAAAAATTCGGCCGCAAAGGTAACAATAATCCGCAAAGTAGCCAAAACATTATCAAAGAAAAACTACTATTGTAAATAAAAAAGCGATAATATTTGCATTTTGTAAGATTTTTAGTATCTTTGCACCCGAAAAGATATGGAATCAGTAATACGCGTTACGAAATGAAACTAAATTGTCGCCGATGGGTGCTGTTAATGGCTGTATGCCTGGGGGGGCTGACTACCGTTGGAGTCAGTGCCCAGACTAATATACAAGAGAACCCCATAACAATAGGACTTGACGTAAATTATGCCCCCCTGCAATCGGTAGATAAGAACGGACTTCCTCATGGATACGACGTAACCTTTACCCGCACTCTGATGAACCGCATGAGGGTGAAATTCTATTATGTGCCAAACACATGGAAGAAGGTGGAGGAGTCTGTTATGAGGGGCGACATCGATCTGGCAATGATGGTGTATTCGGATTATCGCAAGGATAGCATTTTCTACTCGCGCCCAATATTCCGACTCTATTATCAGGTGGTTTATCGTAAGGCCGACTATAATAGCTTTGATTTCCGCAACCTTAAAGGTAAGACATTTGCATTCCTGAATTCGCGCCCCATTGGCGAGCTGATGGCTCGTGAGGGGGGTGTCAGTGTGCGTGTCTACGACCTGGAAGAGGCGATAAACGACTTGGCTAAGGGTAAATACGATGCCGTGATATGCTATCGCTATCAGGCAAAATACCTGATTGATCACTATCATCTCGACCAGTTGCAGTCTGAAGACATCTCTATGAAGCCTCGTGAGTACTGCTATGTGAGTCATAATAAGGAGTTGATAGATGACATAAGCCGCGAGATAGCAATGATGGAGGCCGAAGGCATTATAGACGAGATATATGGTGACGATATTGTGGATCCAACCAAAAACATGATTCCTATCTGGGTTTGGTATCTGTTTGGAGCTTTAGCCATAATATTTCTTGTTGCATACATTATTATATCTTATAGATCGCGAAAGAAGCTGAAGATAGCTAACGCGATGCTTGAGACCAACTATAGGATTCTGGAGATGAGTCATATGGAGCTGGAAGAAACCAATAACCGGCTCATTATAGCAACCGAAAAGGCTAAAGAGTCATCGAAGATGAAGAGCAGCTTCATCAAGCAGATTTCGCACGAGATACGAACTCCGCTGAACATACTGAGCGGATTCTCTCAGGTGCTTACTACTGAGGGGGTGGAACTTGATAATCATGAGAAGGCCAAGATAGCTCAGGATATCGTGGAGAATACCAACCGCATTACCAATCTGGTAAACAAGATGCTGGAACTGAGCGATGCTGGTAGTAGAAACGTCATTGAGCGTAACGATCAGGTGCTTGTGGCTCATATTGCAGGCGATGCTGTGGCAGCCACTAATCTGGCCGACAACAGAGATGTGAACTTTGAAATGCAGGTTGAGGCTGAGGCTGAAAATGTGAGTGTGATGACAAATAATGATTCTGCAGTACGTGCACTCTCGTTGATTCTTGACAATGCATGTAAGTTCACGGCAAAGTCGGATGATAAGAAGGTGAGACTATGCGTAAAGGCTAACCCCGATACAGTAGAAATGATAGTTGAAGATAACGGAATAGGTGTTCCGCCAGAAGAGGCAGAACACATATTCGAAGAGTTTGTACAACTTGATGAATTCTACGAAGGAACAGGTATCGGTCTAACCATAGCCCGAAGCATGGCCCGTCGTATGGGTGGCGATGTTACGCTTGATACCAGCTATACTCCTGGAGCAAGATTCATACTATCGCTACCAAGAAACTGATTTATTCATCAAGGATGTCGGGGATGAAGGTAACCTCGATACCATCCTTAACGAAGATGGGCATGCCTGCCTCGGTGTTGACGTACTCGATAGAGAGAACAACGTCACGTGGACCTAACTGCTTGCCATCAACCTCAAATATTGACTTGTCGAGAATAACGGTGTTACCGTTCTTGCTCTTAAGCTTCTTTGTAAGCATGGTGTCGCCATACTTGTAAGAGGCCTGGAAGTAACACTTGTCGTTAAGCTCTACATCGGCAGGAAGCTCAATGGGATCCAGAAGGTCGTACTGGCTATCGAACACGCTGCCAAGCTTCTCGTAAATGGTCTTTGGAGCATCGCTGGTGTCCATAAAATCGTTAGTAGACAATCGCTTGCTGCTGATGAGTGCATCCATGCCCGTTTTACGCATATACTGCTTACCAAGCATCAGCATCTGCTTCTTGGTGGTGAGGTTGAATACCTTTACAGCCTGCTTGTCTTTCTGCCATTTAATAGCATCCACATCGCTGAAGGTATCGCCAACCTTAACTGCTTTACCATTATTATAAGTAAGGTTGGCATCGTTAACGAACAGCACCTTGTAATTGTCTGCGCTGGCGTAGCTGAGCCACATGCCAAGGCAACTGAGTAAGATTAGTCGTTTCATTTTGCTTTATTTTTATAGATGTTATATTTCTGCATGAATGTGTCGTAGAGAGAGTAAACTGTGGTAGGAACCCACATGTTGAATGCAATATCGTACCAACTGGCTATGAGAGCAATGATGAGGAACACTGTAGCCGTACTTAAGAACGAGAGTAAAATACTAAGCCAAGGGTTGGCACACATTGATGAGAACGAGTGGCCAGAAAGGTAAAACAGTCCGATGATGATGTAGATTACGAACAGTATGCCCATGTAGAGCCAGTTTACAAGATGCGCTCCTTGAGACAATGCGATATAGCCGTTAAAAAGTATCGATGAGCCGGGCTGCATGCCAAGGAATGTAGAGTGTACATCGCTTTTGAAGTCGCCTATCACAATAAGCTTATCGTCAATCTGTTCGCTAACGGGCATAACCTCGTCGAGGTCTAGCAGGTCGGCACCAAGATATATGTAGTTGCGCTCGCGAACCTGTCCTTCTTCATCTAGCAGACTGCCCATTATGCGGATGGGCAACAATAGTGTGGCGCTGTTCTGACATAGTCGGCCATTATCGGTATACCAAAGTCCGCCCCAATGCTTCTTTATGTCAGAACCAAAGCGGTCTTGATAGATTTTCAGCGCAACCGATTCATCATCATCGTGGATGTACTGATAGCGTGAGAAGGTTAGGGCTTGCCATGTGGTGGCATAGTCGGCATTAGACGCCTTCTGATAGAGTGTGCTATCGCACATGTTTACCCCTTTGTGTTTTGGAATAACAATGCGATCCATTGACTTGATGGTGCTGAAGAGTGCTGAGTCGTATTCAGTTTCCATACCCTCCTCAAAGAATACATCCATAAAGATGTAACGATAGTTGTTGGCCTCCTTGGCTTTGGTAAGGAATTGCAACAACTTTTCACGGTCGGTGATAACCATATTGCCCACGGGAACTTCGTTTTCCTCGTAGGGCACGAGCGCCTTGTCGTAACAAACGTTTATAAACAGAATACTATCGGGCACGTTGCCTATCTGCATGCCCAGAAACTTCTTGTAATCGGTAATCTGTTTCAGAGCACCTGTCTCTCCAGGGAGCGGATAGCCCGAATTACCCATCACATAAGTAAATATGATGATAATGGTGCTCGTCAGCACGGAGAGAAAAACTAAACTCCTATGCTGACGAATCCATGTTTTGATAGTATTCCAGAAGGGAACCTTCATAGGCTTATCGCTTCAGCAGAATTACCTTGGCCTTCGAGTTGTCCATCTTACTCATGGTCTTACCTACGTTAGCATTATAGTAGGTAGGATCGGCTACGGTAAACTTTCGGCCGTTAACCATGATGTAATCGCCTGTAACATCCTCGTTGAAGCAAACTGCTGTGTAGAGGTGACCTGGGTAGTAAACAAGTACAACATCAAGATCAAGCAGGTCGCGAATGAGGTGTGAGAAGAGGATAGAACGGTCTTCGCAATCGCAGAATGGATAGAACAAACTCTCCTCTGCAAAGAATGCGCGATCGTAGCCCCATACCTTCTCATCGTAAGCGTAGGTAAGTCCCATCTGAACCCAGTTCAACAGCATGTTTGCAGCCATGAGCTTTGGTGCGTTACCAATCTGCTGCTTGAGCTGTGGGTAAACCTTATCCTTAATCTCGGGCGATACTGGGGTGTTAGCGTAGTATGCCCAACGGGTCATCATATCCTTACCATCGTATGAAGTTGGATAGTCGGTATAGAAGTCCATCAGGTTCTTGTTCATCTGCATATCGGCCGACACATTTACAAAACGCGAGATGACGGTGCGCTTGTCCGACAAATTCTTCTTTAATTCTGGCAGCTCGGGTACGCCAAGACTCATCATCTGTTCGCCAGGATAGGCGGCGTCGCAGACTGTAAGGTTCTTGGCCTTGCAACCGTCCATCAGGAAGAACAACTTTCCATCAGCGGTAAGGTATCCGCGATCGTATGGGAATCCATCCATACGCGACATGATGTGCAGTTTGGAGTTGTCTTCAAGTGCAAAACGTATCTGATAACCTGACTGGTTGAGCAATACTCCCTGAAGGAAAATAGCCTCGTTGGTGCCCTTGCCACAAGCTTTCTCGGCAATGTTCTGCAACATCTTATAGTAAGCCCAGTCACAAAGTTTGTACTCCTTTCGGAGCTCCAGACAATCGTGAACCAGATTGGTGTAACCCTTATCAGTGAGCTCTAGGAATGCATCAGAGATATCCTTCTTTGATGTTCCGTTAAGCTTGAACTTCTCGGCATTTCCCCATCTAACCTTCATAGGTGTACCGTAGAAATCGAAGTCGCTAGTAGCCATCGAAACCTTATTCTCAACGATTGGGTTGACGGGTTTCGGCTGTGGAGGAACGGTAAGTACAACGGGCACAACAACAGCCTCGATAGGCTTACTCTGCTTCTCTTGCTGCTTTTTCTTCTGTTCAGCAAGTTGACGCTCCTGCTCTTCCTGTTGCTTTTTCTTCTCAGCTAAGAGGCGTTTCTGCTCTTCCTGCTGCTTTTTCTTCTCGGCTAGCAAACGAGCCTTTTCTTCCTGCTGCTTTTTCTTCTCCTCTAACAGGCGCTGCTGCTCTTCCTGTTTCTTTAGTTTCTCTTCCAGCAGTCGGGCTTGTTCTTCCTGCTTGCGTTGCTGCTCTTCAAGCAGTTTCTGCTGGCGCTCCTGCTCCTTCTGCTTCTGCAAAGCCAGCTTTTCCTGCTCTTCCTGCTTCTTCTTTTCAGCTAACAACTTTGCCAGCTCTTCCTTCTTCTGCTGTTTCTCGAGCTGCTTCTGCTGCTCTTCCTGTTGTTTCTTAAGAGCTGCCAAACGCTTAAGCTCTTCCTGTTGTTTCTTTTGTTCAGCCAGCAGCTTGGCTTTTTCTTCCTGCTGCTTTTTCTTTTCTGCAAGTATGCGGGCTTTCTCTTCTTCTTGTTTTTTCTTCTCAGCAGCTATGCGAGCCTGCTCTTCTTCCTGCTTTTTCTGTTCTTCAAGCAGACGGGCCTGTTCTTCTTCGCGCTGTTTCTGTTCAGCAGCCAGACGAGCCTGCTCTTCTTCGCGCTTTTTCTGTTCGTCGGCCAGCTTCTTTTCTGCCTCTTGGCGCTTCATGTCCTCTAGATAATCCTCGTCGGACATCTTGTCGTACTCTATAGGCTTGATGTCATCCTCCTTTGGACGGTCAACAGCATCCTCAATGGGGTAGTCTTTCCAGGCTTTCTCCATGAAGTCGGCATACTTCTTGTTTACGCTATCGCGAAACTCCTCGTATTTCTTGTTGGCATCATTTACGAAATCATCGTAATTCATTTTCTGCTTGCTCTGAACCTGCTGTTTCAGACTGCCTCTTTGTCTCTGAGGTCTCTGACCCTGTGCATAGGTCATGCCTATGAACATAATCATTATTAGTAAGGTTAGCGATAGTTTCTTCATAATATAAATAGTTTAATTATTTTCAATTCTAATTGGGATGCGTTTTACCTGCATCTGCTCATCCTTCTGTTGGTACTTGGTTAACCAGGAGTTGAAATCCTTATAACTAAGTGAACTTGGGATAATCAGTTCGTCAGTCAGTTTTTGCTGTCCGACCTTAGCGCTTGTTTTTGCATAGCTGTTAGGTGAAAAGATAACGTAGATGTCGTTATATTCTTCGTTTCGTCCCTCAGCACATGTGATGGCGAGTTCGTCAACGGCACCTCCTTCAGGGGTAGCTTTCGCTTCAGAGAACAGATAGTATTCCTTGTCGTGTGTTATAGGGAATGAGCCTTGACCTGAACTCTGATATGGCAACAAGTATAATACCTCGTTGTCAAGGATATTATACATAAACACTGTAAGATAACCGTCAGTAGGTGATCTGAAATAAAGGTAGAAGTCATCGCCACTCTTGAAAGTGTCAGCTGCATCTCCCTTTTCAGGGTGACGGCGAAGTGGTAGAGCTTCGAATTCTACACCGGCTGCGACAAGCTCTCTGGCTTTACCTTTTACGGAAACCTTGAGCAGATCGCGACCTTCGTAGAGTACACGTTCGTACTTGGGCTCGCTTATATCGCCTAACCACACGCCTTTTACCTGATTGCTGGTCTCTGAGTGAAACGATGTCTTCGAATCACTGTTGTCATTATTTATGACTACAATGTTGTTGCTTGAATTAATTGAACCGAATGCTTCTTCTATAGCCGCATTCTGGGCTTTTGCAAGCGCAATCTGGCATGCCTGGGCATATGAAACGTTCGAGGGTATCTCGTAAAGATATGTTGCCTCTACGGTTTTAACTTTACCCTTCTCCTGGGCGCTAACGCATAGTGCCCAGGAGAAAGCTGTGATTAGTATAAGCAGTTGCTTCATTAGTTCTGACTCTTTACTCTTTCTACATCCTTAAGAAGATTGTCTCTACGAGCCTGCTGGATAGCAGCCTTAGCGAGCTTGCTAACGGTGTCGGCTGAGATAGCGCAACGAATAAGCACCTCTACATTACCATTAGCCAATTTGCGTGAACACTCCATCAGTGTTTTTGGACGATTCAGCTGCTGGTCGATGCTGCGGCCCTGCTGACTTACAATGGTCTTAGCGATTGACTCTGCTTCGTCGGCTCCGTACTGCTCGTTAGCAAGATCCTGTTCGATGGTAGATGTCATGTCGGTTCTCAGTTTCTGAGCTATTTCGCCCTTGGCAACGGTGATAGCTTGAGTTCTGGCTGCATCGTATACACTACCGGTGCTACGACCTTCGCCAACAATCCAAACCTCATATCCCATTGCATCAACTTCTGACTGTGCAGAGAATGCTCTGGTGAGTTGAACCTCGAGAGGAAGCTGTCCTGGATTTACCTTCCAGCCATCGGCCTTGAACTCCTTCAGCTGCTTCTTCAGCAACTTCTGATTAGCTTTACTCAGTTCCTGAGCATCTACACTTGCTGAAACAGCAAACAGCATGAATAATGCTGCGAAAAACTTAATAGCTTTCATAATTTTGAATTGATTAAATTGTTAATAAATGATTTATCTCGTCTCGTAAATTTATATTTTAGGGCATTATACGTTGGCAAAGATATGGAAAATAATCGAAACTTCCAAATTATTTGTCTTTTTTTTCTGTTTGAAGTTAAAAAACGTTATCGAAAAGTGCGAGTATTCAACTAAAGTTGTTACCTTTGCATCGCCATTAATGGCAGAGTATGATACGATATACGAAAAAAGAAGAGATTTGGAATGCGGCATCCCATGGAGGAGGAATCCTGATGGGAGTTGTTTTTGGTGTAATCTTCCTTGTGTGGTGTTTCCAGGCAGAGAATGATTGGGCCAGGGTTGGCGTAATCCTGTATCTGTTCGGAATGTTAGGCTCTTATCTGGCTTCTACGCTTTATCATTCGATGAAGCATCATTCAAAGTGGAAGGAACGGCTTCGCAAGTGGGATCATGCTGCAATCTATTGGCATATAGCTGGCTCATATTCGCCACTAACACTGATTGCTCTTCGCGAACAGGGATATTGGGGGTGGAGTCTGTTCTGTTTTGTGTGGGCTTGCGCTATAGCTGGTACTATAATCAGTTTTATCAAACTTAAAGAGCATTCTAATGTCGAAACATTCTGTTTTGTAGGCATGGGTCTGAGTGTGCTTGTAGCCTTCAAGCCACTTATTGATTCTGTATCGACAGCAGCGGTAACATGGATCATCGCTGAGGGTGTTAGTTATATAACAGGAGCGGTTTTTTATTCTTTGAATAAGACCAAATATATGCATTCGGTATTTCATTTTTTTGTGCTTGCAGGTAGTGTTTGTCACATTATTGCCGTGTGGGATGTTTTGATGGAGTACTTATAATGGTTAAAAGTTAGGGATTTTTCTTGGCTGTTTCGATTAAAATTTGTAATTTTGCAGCCGAATTTGCAAATTTAGATTTATTATGGCGTTTACACGTATGACTGCTGCCGAGGCTGCAGCACTGATTAAGAATGGCGATAACATCGCTATGAGTGGCTTTACACCTGCTGGTGTGGCTAAGGCAACAACTAAGGAGTTAGCTAAGATTGCTGTAGCAGAGCACGAGGCAGGTCGCGAGTTTAAAGTAGGTATTTTTACGGGTGCATCAACTGGACAGAGTACTGATGGTGATCTGGCTAATGCTCAGGCTATTAAGTACCGTGCTCCTTATACAACCAATCCCGATTTCCGTAAGCATGTAAACATGGGCGAGATTCCTTATAATGACCTGCACTTGAGTCATATGGCTCAGGAGTTGCGTTATGGTTTCTATGGCGATGTTGACTGGGCTATCCTCGAGGTGTGTGACATCGAAGAGGTTGGCAACGACTATCATGTTTATCTTACTGCTGCAGGTGGTATCTCGCCTACAGCTGCACGTCTGGCAAAGAAGGTCATTCTGGAGCTGAACTCGTTCCACAATCCAAACGCCAAGTTCATTCACGACGTATATGAGCCACTGGATCCTCCTTACCGTAAGGCTATACCCATCGAGCACGTTAGCGACCGCATCGGTAAGCCATACGTAAGCATTCCAAAGGACAAAGTTGTTGGAGTTGTAGAGTGCAATATTCCTGATGAGGCCCGTGCCTTTAAGGATAGCGACCCTGTTACTGATAAGATTGGATTCCTTACAGCAGAGTTCCTCGTAGAGGAGATGCATAAAGGTCGTATTCCAAAGGAGTTCCTTCCTTTGCAGAGTGGTGTAGGTTCTACTGCCAATGCAATCTTGGGTGCTCTGGGTGAGGATAAGCATGTGCCCAACTTCAATATCTATACCGAGGTAATTCAGAACTCGGTTATCGAGATGATGCTTAATGGTCGTGTGAAAGACGCATCGGCCTGCTCGCTGACAGTGTCAAACGACTGTCTGATGCAGGTTTACGACAATATGGATTATATGAAACAGCACCTTACTCTGCGTCAGAGCGAGATTAGTAACTCGCCTGAGATTATTCGCCGATTGGGTGTTATCGCAATTAATACAGCCATTGAGGCTGACCTTTACGGAAACGTAAATTCAACCCACATTAGTGGAACAAAGATGATGAACGGTATTGGTGGTAGCGGCGACTTTATCCGCAATGCTTACCTCAGTATCTTCACTTGTCCTTCGGTAGCTAAGGGTGGTGTTATCAGTTCTATTGTACCTTTTGTAAGTCATCAGGATTCTTCAGAACACGATGTAAACATTATCGTTACAGAGCAGGGTGTTGCCGATCTTCGTGGCAAGAGTCCAGCTCAGCGCGCAGAATTAATTATTGAAAAGTGCGCACACCCTGATTATAAGCAGTTGCTTTGGGATTACCTTAAGATTTCAAAGATGGGACAGACCCGCCACAACCTGACTGCTGCTTTTGCCATGCATGACACATTGGCTCGTAAGGGCGATATGAAACTGACTGACTTCTCAGAATACGTAAAATAAAAAAAGGATAAAAAGGATAAAATGAGACAACTGAAACAATGGTCTGTTGGTGCAGCCCTTCTATTGGTGGCTATATTCGTCTTCTCTTGTGGAGGCAGCGATGAAAGCTCTAACAAAGGTGAGGGTAAAATATCTGTAAAAGACTCCATTAAGACGAGTCGAATTGATAGCATCATTAGTGCAGCCGACAATGCAAAAGACTATGACCGAAAGTTCTTCCTGGCCGACAGTTTGGAGAAGACAGGAGACATTAGTATGGTCAAAGCCAACTTCTTGCGTGGATCTGCTCTTAATAGCCAAAAGCAGAAAGCTGCTGCTGAGGTGTATTATAAGAAAGCGCTTGAAGTTGAAGAACTAGACGACAAAGATGTTACCTATTACAGTCGTTCGGCCCGTACACTGGCCCAGATGTATTCTGTAAAGAACGACTATGAAGCTACTCTGCGTGTGGCAACTCCTGCGGTAGAGAAGCTTGAGGGTAACGCAAAGGCACAGTCACGTGACTTGGCTGTACTCTATTACACTATCGGTTCGGCCGAGATGTATTTGGGTAACGAGAAGGAAGCATCGAAAAGTTATGAGAATGCCTACTGGCATTATAATAACTCTATCTCTAAGAAGGATACTAACGGCTCACGCATACGCTCAGCTATCACTGGTGTTAACAACATTACGGTGGCATGTCTTAATACCCAGCATTACAAGGAAGGTAAGAAGTGGAATGATCGTACAGACTCAATTCTTTATGTTTATCGTCTTCGTCCTGATGCCGATACTGAGTTCTGTGACCACTATCGCGCGCGTATACGTTTATTTAATGCACTTACATCTTATGCAGCAGGTAATCATGCAGCTGCCGATCAGGCATTCGAGGGATTCCTGACTACCGACTATGCTAAGACAGAGCAGGGAAAGTTGGATGCAAACGACTATCTGATGATGGCTCATCGCTATGAAGAAGCTTCGAAGAACTTCCGTACCCTTGATCACTGGATAGAATTGCGTGATATGAAGTTGACACTTGATAACATTTCGCTTTATCTTGTGCCAAAGTTCAAGGCTAACTATGGCTCTGGACATAAGGATTCAGCTCTTTATGTAGCTAATCAGATATGTGCAGCTTATGATTCTGCCCTTGTATGGTCTAAACGCGATGATACAGCCGAGATGGCAACCATCTATGAAACCAATAAGAAGGAAGAAGAACTGGCTCGCAGTCAGTGGGAGGTTGAGAAGCGTGAGCATGAGATAGCCCGTCAGCGCCTTATCGGCCTTATTGTTGGTGTCTTGTTGCTGGTTGGATTCTTCGGATTCTACGTTGTTCACAATCGTCGAGCTCTGAAACTATTGCAGTCGGCCTACGGTCAGCTTGAGGAAGCTACAACAGCTCGAGAGCGTATCGAGAGTGAGCTCCGTATTGCTCGCGACATCCAGATGTCAATGATTCCTGCCGGAAATCTTGAGAGCGAGGGCCTTGATCTCTTTGCATCGATGACTCCTGCAAAGGAGGTAGGCGGTGACCTCTACGATTACTTTATGGAGAAGAATCACCTGTACTTTGCTATCGGCGACGTGTCGGGTAAGGGCGTTCCTGCTTCGCTCTTCATGGCTCAGGTAATCCGCTTGTTCCGTGCCATGGCAAAGCATCACTATACACCTGCTGAGATTTGTAGCCGTATTAACGACGAGCTTACCGAGAATAACGAGAATGGTATGTTTATTACCATGTTTATTGGCTTGGTAGACCTTACTACAGGACGTCTCGACTTCTGTAATGCAGGTCATAATCCTCCAGTTCTTGGTGGTGATGCCGATGGTGGAAACTTCCTTCAGATGATTCCAAATGCTCCAATTGGATTGTGGCAAGGACTTGAGTATGAGGGAGAATTTATCGAGAGCATCAAGGGTAAACCACTCTTTATTTATACCGATGGTTTGAATGAGGCCGAGAATCCTCAGTTAGAGCGATTCGGTGATGAGCACATGCTTGAGGTTCTGCGTGAGACCAGATTTACTAATGCAATGCAGGTAGTAGAGATGCTTAAGCGTCAGGTAGAAGAGCATCGTGCAGGAGCCGATCCAAACGATGACCTGACAATGATGTGTTTGAAGGTCGGATAGTATTTTATTAAACAAAATATAGCAAATATACCGCAACGCGTTGCGGTATATTTTTTGTTTGTTGCGTATACAACTTTGAAGAATAATGTGTTAATTTGCGTAACCAATGCAACACAATACATTATATAGTAGCACACGATGTTGCCACCGGCTTGTGAAAGTCGGTGGTAATATCAATGCATAATACGCAATGCGTTGCGCAACATTTTCATTGTTGTTGCGTTTACTATTTGAGTAGAATTTCGTATTTTTGTAGCACATATAATAACTAGATTTATATACAGAGATGAAAAGAGTATCACAGCGTGAGATTGCCAACCTACTTGGAGTAAATGTTTCAACTGTATCTCGTGCATTACGAGGTCTTGAGGGAGTGAGTTCTGAACTACGTCAACAGGTTCTTGCCCTGGCAAAGGAAAAGGGATATCGCCCAAATCCTTTTGCCGTTAGCCTTCGTTATGACACTACACGTACCATTGGAGTAATAGTTCCTGATATCTCGTTCAATCACTTTGCCCATATTGTTAAACGTATTGAGGCCGAGGCGCGAAAAGAAGGATATATGTGCATAATAACCGACTCTGACGACAAATACGAAAACGAGAAGAACTGTCTTGAGCTGTTGGTAAATATGCATGTCGAAGGTATTATCATCTGCCCTTCACAAGAGACTAATGATTTTTCCCACATTCAGCGTTTAAAGAAAATCCATATCCCTGTGGTATTATTCGATCGCGATGCTGATATTGATATATCTTCGGTCGTAATCAATGATGCTGATTCGGCGCGTCAGGCAACGCTTGCTCTGATTGAAGCTGGTGCCAAGCGAATAGCTTTCTTGGGTGGACCAAATAGAATGAAGCAGACTACAGAACGCAAACACGGATATATAGAGGCCTTGCGTGAGAGTAATATGCCTATTATTAAAGAGTTGGTGAAGTGTAGTTACATTAGCTATAATTCCGGACTTACCGACACACTCGAGTTGTTGGATCTGCCTGAGCCACCAGATGCTATCATTGTTACTCATGGATTGCTGGTAGGATCAGCTTTGAGGGCTATTGACAGTCGTGGTCTGCGTATTCCTGAGGATATTGCTCTTATTGGTTATATGAGTGATTGGGTTTCGGATGTTATGTCGCCTCGTGTGTCGTTTGTTAAACAGAATCAGCGTGAGATTGGAACAAAGGCTTTCAAATTGTTGTTCGACCAACTTAATGGTGACACTTGTGTTCAGCATGTTATTGTTAAGGCTCGCTTGGAGCTAAGAGAGAGTACACGATAAATAGTAATTAAATTACTGGACTTATGAAGAAATTGTTATTACTATTCCTTATTTCTGTGCCGGTTATCAGTAAGTCACAGGATTTGAAGCTTAATGAGCGTGAGTATTTTGAGCGACAGGGCATAAATGTACTGGTGTTCAGCAATAATTTCAATGGAGGCTTCAACGATGAGAAGAACTCTGGTATCGAGATTATTCATCATGGTGTACGTACTATACAAGGTGGAGCTGTGCGACTTCTCTGAGGTCCGCCAACCTGGCGTATATTTTATTCAATATGGTAACACCCGTAGCAACTTTATTATTGACGATCATGTCTATGATAAGATTACTGATGCAACTACCGATGTGTGGGTGCCCATACACATGAATACATGTATGTAAACGAGGGCACTATTGCTGGAAATACCCAGTATGTAATATTCGGATCGTCATTTAAGAATATTGTAACAAAGTAAACGCTGATGACACTATTTACAAGATTTGTAACTTCTTTACCACCCAATTTTACACGATGGGTGGCCTGATTTGTAATACCCAAAATAATATGCAATACAAAAAACTACTATTTTTATTTTTAATGTGTCTATCTTTCCTAACCGCCCAGGCGCAGCCTGAGCCCGAGGATCGTAAACTTACTATTCGTGGTCAGCTGCTCGATTCTGAGTTTAAAGAGCCCATGGTTCAGGCCACAATCCAGTTGTTCACCGCATCCGATAGCACCTTTGTGGGGGGAACGGTTACTAATGAGCGTGGAAACTTCTATATCGAGGCTCCGCGTAGTGGTGTTTACCGACTTCGTATATCATCGGTAGGCTATCAAAGCATCGAACGTGAGGTTTCGCTGCGTCGTAATTCCAGTCAGGACCTTGGTAATCTGCTGATGGAGTCGGAGAGTATCATGCTGCAGGAGGCAGTGATTACTGGTCGTGCAGCACAGGTGATAGTGAAAAAAGACACTCTTGTGTACAATCCTGAGGCCTATCGCACCCCCGAGGGCTCGCCTATCGAGGAACTCATCAAGCGTATTCCGGGTGCCGAGGTCGATGAAGACGGAAACATCACCATTAATGGTAAGGAAGTGAAGAAGATTCTTATTGATGGTAAGGAGTTTATGCTTGGCGATGTTGAGACTGCGCTGAAGAATATCCCGGTAAACATCATACAGAATATGAAGTTCTACGACCAGCAGAGCGACCAGTCGCGTATCACTGGTATCGACGATGGTGAGAAGGAAACCGTGCTCGACTTCTCTATTAAGAAAGGTATGAACCGTGGCTACATGACCAATCTCGACCTGGCTGCAGGTACCAAGCACCGCTATGCATCGCGAGGCATGGCCAGCAGCTTTACCGATAAAACGCGCTTTGTACTGTTGGGCAACTTTAATAATAAAGAAGAGAATGCCGGATGGTGGAACCGTCGTGGTCTTAACGCACGTAAGATGCTGGGCACCAACTTCAACTATGATGATAACAATAAACTGAAAATCGACTTCAGCGTGCGCTGGAATCATCGTGGTGGCGATAACCAGACAGAGAATGCCTCTGAGAATTTCTATAGTGAAACCTCGCGTACATTCTCTAACAAACAGCAGTCTAACTTCACCCGTAGTAACAACTGGTGGGGCAATATGCGCTTGGAGTGGAAGCCCGATAGTCTTACTAACATCCTTATTCGTGCAAATGGTAGTACTGGTACCAGCGATGAAACAACCGAGTCGAATGCTGCTACTTTCGATGCCGATCCATATCTGTATGTTGAAGATCCACTGTCGCAGCTTTCTTCTTTAACACCATATCTGATAAACACTAATATCAATGCCGGTCTCACATACGGAGAAAACAAGAATGCCTGGGCCATGCTCCAGCTTTATCGTCGTTTGAACCCACGTGGACGCAACGTTATCCTGCGTTTCGAGGGCAGTGCTGGTAATAGCGAGAATAAGAGTGTAAGCGATGATGAGGTACATCTGTATCGTGTAAAAGACCAGTCGGGTCAGGACTCTACCTATTTCACCGCCCGCTACAACACCACCCCGTCCAACAATAGTGGCTATGTGGTGCGCACGTCTTATAGCGAACCGCTGTGGAAGGGAGCCCATCTGCAGTTCAGCTATGAGTTGCGATTTAGCAGGAATAAGAGTGACCGTCTTACTTACGATTTCAGCGGCCTGCCAAATAATATCTTTGCAGGCATAGAACCTGAATATCGTACATGGGATCCATGGCTGTCGTCAGTATGGTCAACTCTCAACAATTATCTCGATCGCGACCTCAGCCGCTATTCTGAGTATAAGAACTACACCCACAATCTTCGTGTGAATCTGCGCCACCGTGTAGAGAAGTACGATTATAACATCGGCTTCCTTGTTCAGCCGCAGCACTCAAACTTCATTCAGGATTATCGTGGCATCTATGTCGACACAGTGCGTAATGTCACTAACCTCACGCCAACATTCGATTTCCACTATAAGTTCAGCGATCAGAGTAACCTGTGGGTTCACTATCGCGGCGATACACGTCAGCCTGATATGACGCAGCTGCTCGACATCACCGACGATTCTAACCCGCTTTACATCACCAAGGGTAATCCTGGACTGAAACCTCAGTTCACCAGCTCGCTCAATGCCTATTACAACAACTACATTGTGCGATACAAACGTAGTATTGTGGTTTATGCCAACTACCGCCACATCCGCAACTCTATCTCTAATCTGGTGCGCTATAATCCGGAAACGGGTGGTAGCATTACTCAGCCCGAGAATATCAATGGCAATTGGAACATTAACGCAGGTTTGACCTTTAATACCGCGCTCGATTCTACAGCACATTGGAATGTGGGTACCGATACCCGTATACGTTACAACAACTTTGTAAGTTACGTGGCGCAGCAGCAGGCCGATGCTGCCAAGAACACCACACGAACCACCAATTTCAACGAGCGTATATCCGTGGGCTATCGTAACGATTGGCTCGAGGTAACACTCGATGGTCGTCTCAACTACCAGCACTCGCGTAACGAACTGCAGCCTAGTGCCGACCTCGATACATGGCAGTTCAACTATGGTGGACAGTTCCTGATAAAGCTTCCGTACGACTTCGAAATCAGCAGTGAGCTTCACGAGCGTAGTCGCCGAGGCTACAACGACTCGTCGATGAATACCAACGAGCTCATCTGGAACGGTCAGATTTCAAAGCCGTTCCTCAAGTCAAAGTCGCTCATCGTTGCCCTAAACTTCTACGATCTGCTTGGTCAGCAGAGCAACTACGAACGCTGGGTCAACGCATCAGGTCGCAGCGATACCCGCTTCAATAGCGTCAACTCGTATGCAATGCTTCATGTGCGCTACCGCTTGAATATGTTTGGCGGCAAGGTTGATACCGAGAACCGCTACGACAAGAAGTGGGGTGGTCGCGACAACCGAGGCAACCAGGGCCGAGGCAACTGGCGTAGGTAATATTTTTATTGGATTTGTTTGCATGTTCGGAAAAGTTTCGTATATTTGCAAACAAATCCAATAATTAAAACCTACTTATATGAAAGCTCTTATCAACCGAATATTACAGGATGGACGTTGCCTGGATGGTGGCATCCTTAAGGTCGACCGTTTTATCAACCACCAGATGGACCCCTATCTTATGAAGCAGGTAGCTGTGGAGTTTATGGATCGCTTTGCCGAGGCGCACCCCACAAAGATACTTACTGTCGAGGCTTCTGGTATAGCCCCTGCGGTTATGCTGGGTTATAATATGGAGCTGCCTGTGGTGTTTGCAAAGAAGAAAAAGCCTTCAACCATGGGTGGATTCTATTCCACCACCGTCCGTTCGTTCACCAAGCAGAACGAGTACACGCTTATCATCAGTAAGGAGTATCTTACTGCCGAGGATCGTGTGCTGTTTATCGACGATTTCCTTGCTTACGGCAATGCCGGTGTTGGCGTGCTCGATCTGTGTCGTCAGGCTGGAGCCGAGGTTGTTGGCATGGGCTTCATCATCGAGAAAGAGTTCCAGGGTGGTCGTAAAGTGCTTGAGGATGCAGGCGTGAAGCATATCGAGAGCCTGGCCATCATCGAGTCGCTTAACGATAATCATATAAAGATTAAAGGTGTAAAGGTGCGTAGGGTGAATGTTTACGAAGAGGCCAACCGCTGTCTGCTATGTCAGGATGCACCCTGTACCAAGGCCGCTAAACATGGCGACCCGGCACGCGCCATCCGTGCCATCCGCTTTGATAACCACAAACCAGCTCTGCGCTGGATAGAGAAATGTACCGACGCCGATCTGGAGCGTGCCGAGCAGGCCTGTATCCATTACAACTGGCCTATCCGTATAAAAGAGATGCTGCGCAGCATTAATAAAGACGATGTTGACTACAGTAATTATCCAGGACTTGGCATCACATTCTGCGGCATACGTTGCGAGAATCCGTTTTTCCTTGCCTCGTCGGCCGTATGTACCAACTACGATATGGTGGCTCGTGCCTTCGATGCAGGTTGGGCAGGCGTGTTCTATAAGACCATCTGCATGCAGGAAATTCGCGAAGTGTCACCACGCTTCGATGCCATGCACAGCAATGCCACCCATGGCGACTTCTACGGATTCCGCAATATGGAGCAGCTCAGCGAGAATCCTGTTGAAATGGACTTTGACATACTGCGCCGGCTCAAACAGAATTATCCTTCAAAGATTGTTATAGCCTCTATAATGGGGCAGGTAGAGAGTGAGTGGATTGAACTTGCCAAGATGGCCGAGGAAGCAGGCTGCGATGCCATTGAGCTAAACTTCTCTTGTCCACAGATGAAACACAAGGGCATGGGTAGCGATGTAGGTCAGAGCCCAGAGCTGGTAAAGGAGTTCACAGCCTGCGTTAAGCGCAGTGTACATATACCAGTAATATCTAAGATGACACCTAACATCACTCATATTACTGAACCTGCTATGGCCTGTGTTGAGGCTGGTGCCGATGGCATCTCGGCTATTAACACCATCAAGTCGGTAACTATGGACTCAAGCTTTGAGGTTTCCGATTGTCGCACTATGTCAGGCTATTCTGGTCGTGCCGTGCGCCCCATAGCTCTTCGCCATGTGCTTGAGCTGGCACAGATGCCTGCGAAGACAGAGCTTAGTGGTATTGGTGGTATAGAGACCTGGCGCGATGCCCTCGAGTTCATTCAGTTGGGCTGTAGTAATGTGCAGGTGTGCACCGCTGTAATGCAGTATGGCTATCGCATTATCGACGACCTTATCCTGGGTCTTCAGCGCTACATGGCCAAGCGCGGCGTAACCAAGCTACAGCAGTTGGTAGGCGAGGAGTTACCTAATTTTGTCAAGCCCGATAATCTCGACCGCGACACCATCATCTACCCCAAGTTCGATAAGGAGCTGTGTGTAGGTTGCGGTCGTTGTCAGATGTCGTGTAGCGATGGTGGTCATCAGGCCATCGTGTTTGATGCCGAAACGCGCACTCCTCGATTCGTCGGCAGCAAATGCGTGGGGTGCCATCTGTGTCGCATAGTGTGTCCTACTGGTGCCATAGGGGTTACCAGACGTGTGCCACGCAAAAGTTGATTATCCCAAATTGCAGTTTTTTTTATCATAAAAGGAATAATGTTTGGTCGTTTCGCTGTTTTTTAGTTCCTTTGCACCCATGAATCGAACGATATTAACGATAACAGGTAGCGACGGAACCGGCGGATCGGGTGTCCAGGCCGACATCAGGCTTATCAGTAAGCTTGGTGGCACGGCTGCATCGGCTATCACCTCGATAACCGTTCAGAACACCCTTGGTATCCAGGAGTTTCACGATCTGCCAGCATCGGTAGTCCGCCAGCAGGTAGAGGCTATCATCAACGACCTTGAGCCGCAAATCGTTAAAATCGGACTTATCCGCCGTACTGATGTTGTAGAGATGCTGGCCGAGGTGCTGCAGCGCCACAAGCCACGCCATATTATCTATGTACCAGTACTAACATCGTCGAAGGGCGAACAGCTGGTAGATCGTCGTGTATACCAGGCCATCGAGAAGTTGCTGATACCTATGTGCACAGTGGTGTTGGCACCAAGCGATCTGGCTGAGACACCGCTGCGCCACGGACGTGCCAACCAGCTGGCATCGGCACTGGCCTATTATCTCAGTCTCGACGAGAAGGTTAGCGATGCCATGCTCCACGCACAGACCTATCTTAAGCAGCTGCCTGCAGATTATGCCGATGGCAACAGCCGCAGCGACGAACTATACAATCAGTTCCTCGATGCCGTTGAGCATTATTACAACCGCTATGCCGATGTGGCTTTCTATGCCGAGCAGCTCAACGTTAGTCCTCGCTACTTAGGGCAGGTAACGCGCCAGATAACAGGCCGCTCGCCCAAGGCTATCATCGATGAGCGCATTGCCAGCGAGATTGAAACTATTATCACCACAACCAACAAACCCCTGAAAGACGTGGCCCGCTGGCTGGGCTTCTCGTCGCAAGCACACCTGTCGCGCTTCTTCAAGAAACGCCGCGGCGTGTCGCCAACCGAATATCAGAAACATAAACAGTAATAAGCAAAAATGACAAACGAAAGACAATTGCTAAACCGCCAGTTGGCTCAGATGCTGAAGGGTGGTGTTATAATGGACGTGACTACTCCCGAACAGGCCCGTATAGCCGAAGAAGCTGGTGCCTGCGCTGTAATGGCCCTCGAACGTATCCCTGCCGACATCCGTGCAGCAGGTGGCGTGAGCCGCATGAGCGACCCCAAGATGATTCGTGGCATCCAGGAGGCTGTAAGCATCCCTGTGATGGCAAAGTGCCGTATCGGCCACATCGCTGAGGCTCAGATTCTGCAGGCCATTGAGATTGATTATATCGATGAGAGTGAGGTGCTCTCTCCTGCCGATAACATCTATCATATCGACAAGACCAAGTTCGATGTTCCCTTTGTATGTGGAGCCAAGAACCTTGGCGAGGCCCTGCGCCGTATTGCCGAGGGTGCTACCATGATTCGTACCAAGGGCGAGCCAGGCACGGGCGATGTTGTTCAGGCCGTTAGCCATATGCGCCTGATGCAGAGCGAGATTCGCCGATTGGTGTCTATGAGTGAGGATGAACTCTTCGAGGCAGCTAAGCAGTTGCAGGCACCATATGAATTGGTGAAATTCGTCCATGACAACGGAAAACTGCCCGTTGTGAACTTTGCTGCTGGTGGCGTAGCAACACCTGCCGATGCAGCGTTGATGATGCAACTTGGGGCCGAGGGCGTATTTGTGGGTAGCGGCATCTTTAAGAGCGGTAACCCACGCAAACGTGCTGCTGCTATTGTTCAGGCTGTAACCAATTATAAAGATGCTAAGTTGTTGGCAGAACTGAGCGAGGATCTTGGCGAAGCTATGGTTGGCATCAATGAACACGAGATTGAACTGCTGATGGCAGAGAGAGGTAAGTGAATAGTGAAGAGTGAATAGTGAAGAGTGAATAGTGAAATGAAAGCAGCTGTTTTAGCTCTGCAAGGAGCATTCATTGAGCATGAGCAGGTGCTGCAACGCTTAGGCGTTGAGACCGTCGAAATCCGCCAGTTAAAGGATTGGACCGAGTTCATGTCCCCCTTCCCTTTGGGAGGGGTTAGGGGTAGGCTCCTCGTTCTGCCAGGTGGCGAGAGTACTGTGCAGATGCGCCTGTTACATGAACTCGGATTGTTTGAGCCTATCCGTAAGGCTATATCCGATGGATTGCCTGTATTGGGCACTTGTGCAGGTATGATTCTGCTGTCCGATGGCTATCTGGGTACCATGCATATCCGTGTTCGTCGTAATGCTTATGGCCGTCAATTGGGTAGTTTCCACACCACAGGCGCTGTTGATGGTATAGGTGCTGATGTACCAATGACGTTTATACGTGCTCCGTATATAGAAAAAGTGTTAGCAGATGATTGTAGCCCGATAGCTATCGTCGATGGTCATATTGTTGCTGCACGTCAAGGAAATCAGATAGCCACAGCCTTCCATCCGGAACTCGATGAAGACCTGCGCCTGCATCAGTTTCTGATAGATATGATATAGCACTTATCGTTCCACTATGAGTCGAATTAAAAATCGTTCATTGCATGTATTTTTGTTGCAATGAACGATTTTTATTAGTAAATGAAACATTATTTATTGTATGTATCATGTCTTTGATGTACTTTTGTGGCAAAAATCTGAAACAATAAAATGAATAACTTTATGAAAAAGGTAATGACAACGATCGTAGCTGCAGTACTGATGGCGACCTCGGCACAGGCTCAGGTACAACCCAGGGTACTCGGTGATAACCATGTGATGGTTAGTGTCGACACAAACTACAAGTATGTATTACTGCCTGTAGAAGAAAGGGCAGAGAATGCCAGCGTCAGGGTGATAGGCAAAGACAATCAGTCTTATCGCCGACCCAATGTCCGCTTGTCGGTAGATCATGTAGATTATTATGTGCCATTAGAAATAAAAGACGGGCAGACACTTGATATTATTTTCCATGGCGATCGTCGTACAAAGGGTGTTCTTAAAGAGTTTGCATGCTGGAAGGAAATGAAATTCAGCAATACATTCGATACCTCAAACGTTGAACGATTCCGTCCAGAGTATCATCATTCTCCAGTATATGGCTGGATGAATGATCCTAATGGTATGTTCTATAAGGATGGCGAGTGGCACTTGTACTTCCAATATAATCCCTTTGGATCGCTGTGGGAGAATATGACTTGGGGCCATTCTGTATCAAAAGACCTGGTTCATTGGGAGGCACTGCCAAATGCGATAGAGGCAGATGCCATAGGTACCATATTCAGCGGTTCTTGCGTGGTCGATACCCGTAATTCTGCAGGCTTTGGTAAGAATGCCATTATCGCTTACTATACCTCTGCTGCAGAGGCTCAGACGCAATCAATGGCATATTCTACTGATGGAGGCCGTACTTTTACTAAATATGAGAAGAACCCTGTGATAACCAGCGATATTCCAGATTTCCGCGACCCAAAGATCTTCTGGCATGAGCCCACTCAGAAGTGGATTGTGGTTCTTGCTGCCGGTCAGGAGATGCAGTTCTATTCTTCGCCCAACCTGAAGGAGTGGACCTTTGAAAGCAGCTTTGGTCGTGAATATGGCAACCATGGTGGCGTTTGGGAATGCCCCGATATGATGCAGCTGCCAGTTCGTGGTACTGGTCAGCAGAAGTGGATGTTGGTGTGCAACATTAACCCAGGAGGACCTTTTGGCGGAAACGCAACACAATACTTTGTAGGCCAGTTCGATGGCCATAAGTTTACTTGTGAGTCGAAACCCGAGGTCACCAAATGGATGGACTATGGTAAAGACCACTATGCAACAGTTTCGTTCAGTAATGCTCCTGAGAATCGCCATGTGGTTATTGCTTGGATGTCAAACTGGCAGTATGCAAACCAGGTGCCCACTCATCAGTTCCGTAGTTCCAACAGTATTCCTCGTGATTTGGACCTGTTTGCCGATGGCGAAGAAACATATTGCGGCGTTATTCCTTCTAAGGAGATGCAGGCTTTGCGTGGAAAGAAAGTGAAGAAACTGTCAGATGTTTGTGAACTTGTTATAGATATAAAGGGTTCTATGGAACTCACGCTGAGCAATACGAATGGCGAGGAAGTTACAATGTTCTATGATGCTCAAAAACAAACATTCTCTATGGATCGCACAAAGAGTGGTGATTGCAGTTTCAGCGAGGCTTTTGCAACAGTAACAACAGCACCAACGCATGGTGCCATGAAACAGTTACGTATATTCATCGACCGCTGTAGTATTGAAGCTTTTGCTGCCGATGGCAAGATGGCTATGACTAATCTGGTATTCCCTTCTATACCTTATACTATGTTAAAGGTAAAAGGCGGAAAGGCTACTATTTATGAGATTGTGAAATAGTAAAAAAGTTAAATAAATCTATGAGTAAAGTTAACAAATTAGCCCTGATTCCTGTAATGCTCTGCTTTTTCTGCATGGGCTTTGTAGATCTGGTGGGCATTGCTTCAAACTATGTGAAAGAAGACTTGGCGCTCAATGACTCGACAGCCAACATCTTTCCTTCTTTGGTGTTCTTTTGGTTCCTGATCTTCAGCGTTCCTACAGGTATGCTGATGAACAAGATCGGACGTAAAAAGACCGTTCTTCTCTCACTCTTGGTAACAGTGCTGTCGCTGATGATACCCATGTTTGGCAATAATTTCACCATCATGCTCATTTCGTTCTCGTTGTTAGGTATCGGCAATGCCCTGATGCAGACCTCGTTGAACCCACTGGTATCAACAGTGATGGGAGGTGGAAATCTTGCATCCACACTTACATTCGGACAGTTTATCAAAGCCATCGCTTCGTTCTTGGCTCCTTATCTGGCCATGTGGGGTGCTACACAGGTTATACCATCTTTCGGCTACGACTGGCGTATCCTCTTCACAATCTATATGTTTGTAGGTTTCCTGGCTACAGCACTTTTGGCTGTTACGCCAATTGATGAACCTAAAATCGAGGGTAAACCTTCTACTTTTGCCGAGTGCTTTAAGCTGTTGGGTACTCCTATTGTTTTGTTGTCGTTCTTTGGTATTATGTGCCATGTTGGTATCGATGTAGGTACTAACACCACAGCCCCAAAGATTTTGATGGAGCGCCTTGGCATGACACTGAACGATGCAGCCTTTGCTACCAGCCTGTACTTCATCTTCCGTACCATCGGTTGCTTAACAGGCTCGTTCTTCCTGCGCATTCTGCCTACACGTACCTTCTTTATCATTAGCGTGGTGATGATGGCACTCTCTATGTGCGGACTCTTTGTGGGCACAGAGAAGTGGATGCTCTATAGTGCTATTGCATTGGTGGGTTATGGCAACTCTAATATTTTCTCCATCTGCTTCGCTAAAGCTCTTACCTCTATGCCCGAAAAGCAGAACGAGGTTAGCGGTCTGATGATTATGGGACTTTTTGGTGGAACCATATTCCCGCTGTTGATGGGCTTTGCCAGCGATGCTATCGGACAGGCTGGTGCCGTAATCGTTATGGCTATCGGTGTCATTTATTTATTCACATATATCAAGCAACTTAATTCAGTAAAAGCATGAAACGTTATGTTGTAGGCCTCGGCGAGGCATTGTGGGATGTACTTCCCGAAGGAAAGAAACTTGGTGGCGCACCTGCTAACTTTGCATATCATGCAGCCCAGTTTGGACTCGACACCATCGCTATCAGCGCATTGGGTGAGGATGCTTTAGGCACCGAAACCATCGAGGCTCTGAAAGAGCACAATCTGAACTACTTGATGCCACGTGTGCCTTATCCCACTGGTACGGTTCAAGTAACTCTTACTGGCGACGGTATCCCTACTTACGACATTAAGGAGAACGTTGCTTGGGACAACATTCCGTTCAATTCCGAGATGGAAGAGATTGCCAAGAATGCTCGTGCCGTTTGTTTTGGCTCGTTGGCTCAGCGCAATGTGGTTAGCCGCGAGAATATCCGCAAGTTCCTTGATGCAACACCAAATGATTGTATCCGTATTTGCGACATTAATCTGCGACAGCAGTTCTACTCGAAGGAGATACTCGAAGAATCGTTCTGTATCTGCAATATCTTGAAGATTAATGATGAGGAACTGGTTGTTGTTAGTCGTATGTTCGAATACGATAGCCTGGATATGCGCCAGACTTGTGAGAAAATAGTTCAGGACTTCCATCTCAAGATGCTTGTGCTGACCTGTGGAACCAATGGTTCTTACGTATTTACCGACGATGGACTGACTTCGTTCCAGGATACTCCTAAAGTAGAAGTGGCTGATACTGTAGGTGCTGGCGACTCGTTTACAGGTTCGTTCTGTGCCTCAATTATCAATGGCAAACCTGTTCAAGAGGCCCACAAAATAGCCGTTCAGGTGAGTGCCTATGTTTGCACACAAAATGGCGCCATGCCTGTTATTCCTGATAAGTTAAAGACACTATAAAAGTATCTTATATTGAATGAGGTTCAGCTTCGGGCTGAACCTTTTTTTGTTCAAAATGGCAATATTTTTAGATAAAAACTTGGAACTTTCGCAATTTTTACCTATCTTTGCCATTGATTACTGACAATTATAAAACCGATGCGGAAAATAACCTTCATAATAATTGCCTTGATAGCAATGCTGGTTTCTTGCTCCAAGAGTAAGAAGACCTATAAAATTGCCGTATCACAATGTTCTGAAGACATCTGGCGCAACAAGTTGAACGAGGAACTGAAAATGGGCACCTATGTCCACAACAATGTCGAACTTAGCTTTGCTTCGGCCGATGGTAGCGATGAGAAGCAGATAGAGCAAATACACCAATTTATGAAAGACGGTATGGATTTGCTTATTGTGGCTCCCAACCAGATAGCTACTGTGTCGCCAGCTATAGATGAGGTTTTCGACAAAGGCATTCCTGTTATTGTTTTCGACCGTAAGACTAACTCTGAGAAGTTTACCGCTTTCATTGGCGCTGATAACTTCGAGATGGGGCGCCTGATGGGAGATTATATCGCAACCAAGCTAAAAGGCAAAGGTAGGGTTTTAGAAATAATGGGTTTGGAAGGTTCATCGCCGGCCATAGAGCGGCATAATGGTTTTGTGAAAGCTATTAGCAGTTATCCCAATATTGAGCTTGTGGCCTCTCTGCAAGGTGACTGGACTGAAGAGAGTGCCATGAAGGCCATTAAGGCTTATCATGGTGACCTTTCAAACATTGATTTTGTGTTTGGTCAGAACGACCGCATGGCTGTAGGCGCCTCGAAAGTACTTTCAAAACTCCCCGCTTCGCGCCATACAAAATATTGCGGTATCGACGGCCTTCCTGGTGAAGGTAATGGATTGGCAAATGTTCGCGACTCTATCCTTGAGGCTTCATATATCTATCCTACACATGGCGATGAAGTGCTTCAGTTAGCGATGGACATACTTGAGGGCAAGTCCTATCAAAAGGATAATCGCCTGACGGCATCGCTGGTTACCAAAGATAATGCCAAAGTGCTATTATTACAATCTGAAGAGCTTACACGCCAAGGGCGTAATGTAGACCTCCTGCATGAACAGTCGGACAATTACTTGCAGCAGCTCGACACTCAGCGTGTCATCACATGGATGGCTGTTGGTATTATCCTTCTATTGCTTATAGCCATCGTACTGAACTACCGTTACCATCTTAATAAGGTAACCATGCAGCGCGAGCGTGTTATAGATACCTTGTGGAACATTCCTGCCGAAGAGTTGCCTGCAGAACCAGCAGAACCAGAGCAACCTGCAGAGGTAGCCGAATCAGGAGTAGAAAAGCCTGAAACATCCGAACCTACTGTCGACTCACGTTTCCTTGCCCGTTTCAAGGAAGTAGTAGAAGCTCGAATGTCGGATAGTGAGGTGAGTGTTGAAGACCTTGCTGCAGATATGAACCTGAGTCGTGTGCAACTCTATCGTAAGGTGAAGGCTATCACCGATTCTTCGCCAGTGGAACTCCTGCGTACAGCTCGTTTGAAACGTGCATATCAGCTTCTGGCAACAACCGATAAGAATATTTCTGAGGTGGCATACGACGTAGGTTTTACTGCTCCATCTTATTTCACCAAGTGTTTTAAAGACGAATTTGGCATCAGCCCATCAGATCTTTCTTGATATAAAAAATCGTTCATTTATGCGCAAATTTGTTACATTGAAACAAATTTTGTATGAGACGAACGAATATTTAACCTCTCTTGTTTATAATTGGAGTACTTTTGCAAAAAATCAAATTCAAATGAGTACTAACCAATTTAAACATTCAACAATGGAAAAACTAAGAAAACTGATTCTGAGTTTCTTTGCTCTCCTTGCTAGTACTGTAATGTACGCGCAAACGGAGATCAGTGGTACCGTGGTCGACGCCTCTGGCGAGTCCGTAATTGGAGCCACAGTAATGGAGAAAGGAACATCGAACGGTACGATTACCGATTTTGATGGTAACTTTAAACTAAAGGTAGAAGCTGGTAAAACGCTTGTCTTCTCGTACATTGGATTTAAAACCCAGGAGCTGCCTGCTAAAAATGGCATGCAAGTAACCTTGAAAGACAATGCTAAAGAGCTGGCAGAAATCGTAGTAACTGGATATCAGGCTCAGCGTAAGGCCGACCTGACAGGTTCGGTTTCTGTAGTAGAGACAAAAGACCTGAAGACATCGGCAGACACCGACCCAATGCGTGCTCTGCAGGGAAAAGTGCCAGGCATGACTATTACCAGTAATGGCTCGCCTGTAGGTGCTGGTACCGTTCGCATTCGTGGTATTGGATCGTTCAACTCTTCACAGGATCCATTGTTCGTTATCGACGGTGTGCCCACCACAACCAATCTGAACACACTGAACATGAACGACATTGAGTCGATGCAGGTTCTGAAGGACGCTGCTTCGGCTTCTATCTATGGTAGCCGCGCTGCCAATGGTGTGATTATCATCACCACCCGTAGCGGTAAGAAGGGCGACAAGGTAAAGATTGACTTCTCTGCAAATCTTACTGCACAGTTCTACAACAAGCAGAGCATGATGGATCTGTCGAATACAGCCGAGTATGCTACAGCTATGGCTCAGGCTGCTATGAACGACGGACTTGATCCTGAAGCTTATGCCAACAACTACGGTTTGACTCTGCATGCAGGCAGCGGCACACCAATCTCTGCCTATAACCCCGCAACAGGACAGATGGAGAACTTTACCGTAAATGGTCTGTACGACGGCTACATGAACTCGAAGAGAACCATGCGCTTTAGCAATACCGATTGGTTGAAGGCCATTTCTCGCACAGGTTTCTCACAGAACTACGACCTTTCTATTTCAAATGCAACCGATAAGTCGTCAGCTCTGTTCTCATTTGGTTATAAGAAGAACAAGGGTATCCTGAAGTACACCGATTTCGAGAGCTTCTCTGGTCGTATCAACACTAGTTTCAAGATTAATAAGTTGGTAACTATCGGTGAGAATGCTACTATTACATATTCTAATCAGGTTGACTGCCAGCCTCTGGAAAATGCCTTGAAGATGTCGCCAACACTCCCTGTATATGAGGAAGACGGTGTAACATTCTCAGGTCCTGTAGGTGGTATGAGCGACCGTCAGAACCCACTGCGTGAGTTGTACCACAACCGCGACAATCGCCTGAAGATGTGGCGTGTGTTTGGTAACGCATTTGTTAACATTGAGCCCATCAAGGGATTGCTTCTCCGTTCAAACTTCGGTCTCGACCTCTGGTCGGAGAATATCCACAGTGTAACATATACCTGGCACTCTGATGTTGTAAACAACTCTACTCCATCAGCAAATATGGGCGCCAAGACATCGGTTAAGTGGACATGGTCAAACACCGCAAACTATAACTTCACCCTTGGTACCGATCATTCATTTATCGTACTGGGTGGTATGGAGCTTCACAGAGATATCAACGAGTGGTCGAATGCATACGCACAGATGTTTGCTATCGAGAACTACGATTATATGTATCCCGATGCTGCTACTGGCACACAGCGCGCAACCGGTATTCAGGAGGGCTACAACCTGGTATCGTTCTTCGGTAAGCTCGACTATAACTTCAAGGATTTGTTGCTGGCTTCGTTCACTATCCGTCACGACGGTTCTAGCCGCTTTGGTGAGAATAACCGCTACGGTACATTCCCAGCTGCTACACTCGGTTATCGTATTTCTCAGCATCTGAATCAGAGCTGGATCGACGATTTGAAGATTCGTGCTTCTTGGGGTCAGACTGGTAACCAGGCTATCTCAAACTATGCTCGCTATGGTCTTTATGCAGCTACATACGGTGGCGGTCGCAACGAGTCTACAGCCTACGACCTGAATCTGGCTGGCAGCGGTATCTTCCCTTCTGGCTTCCGTGCCACACAGGCTCAGAACAACAATCTGAAGTGGGAAACAACCGAGCAGTGGAACGTTGGTCTTGACTTCCGTTTCTTCGGCAGCTCACTCTATGGTACAGTCGACGCCTATATTAAAAAGGTAAAGGATATGCTTATCAACCCTGCTTATTTGGGTTCGATGGGTGAAGGTGGTGCAAGCTGGCTTAACGGTCCAAGCCTCAAGAACTGGGGTATGGAATTTGCCCTTGGCTATCGTCATACAACCGAATACGGCCTGACTTACAATGTAAATGGTAATCTGGACTTCTATCGCAGTAAGGTTACTTATCTGCCCGAAACAACTACAGGTTCGTATGTTCACACAGCAAAGGAAAACCTTGTAGAGTCTGGTCATCCTTATGGTTCTATCGTAGGTTATGTAGTTGACGGACTGTTCCAGAATCGCGATGAAGTTCTGGCAAGTGGCCAGGAGAACGCTCGCGTAGGTGGTTTGAAGTATGCCGACCTGGATGGTAATGGTATCATCAACGAGCAGGATCAGACTTGGATTTTCAATCCAGTACCCAACTTCTCATGGGGTCTTAATGTTGATCTGAGCTATAAGAACTTCGATTTCAATATGTTCTGGCAGGGGGTTGCTGGACAGGATGTTTACAACGACCAGAAGTTCCAGACCGACTTCTACAGCATTACCGATGCTGGTTCTAACAAGGGTAACCGTATGCTTGGTGCATGGACCACAGCTAACACCGGTAGCAAGATTCCTGCTTTGACCACCAACAATACTGGCAACGAAAACCGTGCCTCTACCTACTTTGTTGAGAATGGCTCATACGCAAAGCTCCGTCAGGTACAGCTTGGTTACAACATCCCAAAGAGTCTGCTCAGCAAGTTGAACATGACCAGTGCTCGTGTATACGTTTCTGGACATAACTTACTCACCATTAAGAGTAGCTCACTTACTTGCTCGGATCCAGAGAACCCACGTTGGATGTATCCTAATAGCACCAGCATTTCATTTGGTATCCAGACTTCGTTTTAATTAAGAGTTAAGAATTTAGAATTAAGATTATAGAGTTATGAAAACAATATATAAATCAATATGCGCAGGTCTGATCGTTTGCGGTTCACTCACTTCGTGCAACGATTTCATAGACGTGACCCCCAAGGGCGTTATTAGCGAAGATCTGGCAATGAGTCAGCCCGAGGAGATGGTTACAGCAGCTTACGCAAAACTCGGTGATGACTGGTACACCTATCCGTTTAATCTCTGGCCCTATGGCGATGTGTCATCCGACGACGCTATGAAAGGCGGCTCAGGAACCACCGATACAAACTATCATCCAGTAGAGGTATGGTCTACTTTGACAGCTTCTACCCCCGACCACATGGATGAGCTGTGGTATCACTTCTACTGTTCAATAAGCCGTTGTAACCGTGCATTGGTTTCTTTGGCCAACAGCGAGACTATGGATGCCCAGACAAAGGCTATTCGTGAGGGTGAGGTTCGTTTCCTCCGTGCTCACTTCTATTTCAAGCTGGTTCAGCTTTGGAATCAGGTGCCCTGGGTTGATGAAGAGGTTTATAAGAACCACACCGAGGAGCAGACTCCTAATAATGAGTTTACTCACGAAGAGCTGATGCAGAAGATTGTGGCCGACTTTAAGGCTGCCTACGATGTACTGCCAGTACAGCAGGCTCAGGGCGGACGTGCCAATAAGATAGCTGCTGCTGCCTATCTGGCAAAGTGCTACCTCACAATGGCTTGGGGCGACGGATATGAGGCAAATACAGGCGTAAGCCACATCAACAGCCAGTATATGCAGGAAGTACTGAAGTACACACAGGAGGTGGCTAACTCACAGTATGGCTATCTTGAGGATTTTGGCGATATCTTCCTGCCTGAGTATAAGAACTCTAAGGAGAGCATCTTTGCCGTACAGCACTCTGACTATCAGGACGATAATACACTGTATGGTCGTGCAAACTGGAGTAACATGCTGAATGGTTGCTGGGGCATCTGGTCGTGCGGATGGGACTTCCACAAGCCTACACAGAACCTGGTAAATGCCTTTAAGACAAAGGATGGTCTGCCCATGTTCGACGACTTTAACAAGGAGATAGCTTATCCTATCAATGGTGTTCCAACAGCACAGAAGTGGGATCCACGTTTGTTCCACACAGTAGGTATGCCTACATTCCCATACAAATACGAGGCTCAGTACACCATGACTACCGACAACTCTCGTACACCTAACACCTATGGCTACTATGCCTCTCTGAAGGAAGTTCCACAGCGTTCTAAGGGCGAGACATTCGACAACCCATGGCAGGCATTCGCTATGAACGACTATGTACTGCGCTATACCGACGTGATGCTTATGCGTGCCGAAGCTCTGATTGAGACAGGTGCTCTTGAAGAGGCACGTACCATCATTAACGATATCCGTCAGCGCGCTAAGAATTCTGTTGCAAAGCACATTGCATACGCTGCCGACCAGTGTGACATCGCTCTCTATCCTACATCTTACTTCCAGGATAAGGAAACAGCACGTAAGTGCCTGCAGTGGGAGCGCCGCCTTGAGTTGGCTATGGAGAGCAACCGCTTCTTCGACCTTCGTCGCTGGGGTATCGCTTCTCAGACACTGAATGCATTCTTTGAGACCGAGAAGGACGTAACCTATGGCAAGCAGACATATGCACAGTACTACAAGGATGCCCACTTCACAGCAGGCAAGAACGAGTACTTCCCTCTGCCATATATCCAGCTCTACTATGTGCCTGGTCTCTATACCCAGAACAAGGGATACAATTAAGAAGTTAAGTAGTTAACGAAGTTAAGAAGATAATTAATACAGTTATGAAAAAAATATCATTTATTATATTGGCGATGGTAGCCTTAGTCCTGACTGCATGTCAGGACAAGGACATCGACCGCGAGGCAATGAAGCTCAGCGCTCCCGATGCATCACAGATAACAGGTTCGCTTTCTGGCGACGATTATATTTGGACATGGCCATCACCCAATGCGCAGGTAACGCAGATGTTGGTGTCGGTCTATCGTAATGGCACACTCTCTTCAAGCGAGATGGTTAGCGGTAGTAGCTATACCCATAAGAATGTACCAACCAATGTACCTTTTGAGTATGTGTTCAAACTTACTGATGGTACAAACTTCTCAACAGGTGTCATCAAGAGTTATCTTCGCGAGGGCGCCACAAGCATTACTGGCGTACAGATGAGTCAGGTTGATAAGGATGGTGGTTACGATGCACTTGTAGAATGGAACAAGGCTGTAGATGCAACTTCTATCTTACTGACAGCAACCAATGGTGTGCGCACCATCAATGAGACGCTTAGCGGTTCTTTAACCAGCTATACCATCAGCGATGTAAATACTGGTGATACATGGGATGTAACACTGGTTGCTCAGAACGAGAAGGGTACCTCTCTGTCAACCAAGTCTTCACTCCGCATTGGTAAGACCGCTATTGGATTCCTGAGCGTTTATGCAACACCTGAGGAGTTGGTAGAGAATGGTGACGACGATGAGGCTTCGGCTTGGTTGTGGCTGCACGAGACCTATCCAACCGCTAAGTACGTTTACTTCGGCGATATAAATAGCACCGACGATATCGAGCCATACCGTGTTCTGTTCTGGCTGCGCGATCTCGAAGGTGTTGGCGAAGGTGAAGTATTTGCTATGCCAGAGGTTGTAGAGGCTGCTACACCATTTATCAAGGAGTGGTATAAGGAAGGTGGAAGCATGCTGCTGTGGAGCCATGCTACTGTTTATGCCGAACATCTCGGCCGTATAAGTCTTGACGAGATGAAGGGTAACGACCGTGCTATCGGAACAGGCTTTGGTGGCATCAACAATGATGTATGGAAGATGGCTGTAGAGCTGTATCCTGACCACAAGTTCAAGAAGGATCACTCATCACATCCTATCTATAAGGGTCTTGAGGTTGAGACTAATGCCGATACCAAGCTTATCGCCTTCAAGGGTCCAGGTTGGACTGAAGACCACAACTGTCTGTTCTTCAATCTTCCTTCACTCTGGACAGGTATTGGTAATACCGAGGAAGCTTGCTACACACAGTGCACACAGACCTACGGTGTATATCCACTCGGCACCTGGGACAGCCAGATATGGTGGGTTAGCCAGATGAACGTTTGGGAGGCTCAGCAGGGTAATACTGAGTTCAAGGGCACTTTGCTTTGCATCGGTAACGGTGGTTGCGAGTTCTCTATGAAGAATGCCGACGGTACTCCTGACAAGAGCGCTCATCCAAAGAACAATATCTATCAGGACAATGTCCTTACTCTCGCCAAGAATTCTCTTGAATATCTGAAGACAAGATAATAGATAGCGTTAGTGATAGAAAAATATGAAGAAATCTTGGAATTTCTTTTCTGCAATGATGGTAACCGCTACAATGGCGGTTACCATTCTTGGTTGTACAAGTGATGATCCCAAGAAGGAACAACCAGCTCCCGAGCCACCCACGCCAGTGGAGCCTGTTGATCCTCCTGCACCTACGCCAACACTAGGTAGCTACACCGAATTGTATCGCCCGCAGATACACTTCACGCCGGCTAAGAACTGGATGAATGATCCCAACGGTATGGTGTACGTTGATGGCGTATATCATCTGTTCTACCAGTATAATCCCCAAGGCAACAATTGGGGCAATATGTCGTGGGGCCACGCCACCAGCACCGATCTGATTCATTGGACAGAGCAGACCGTAGCCCTGACACGCGATGAATTGGGCGATATCTTCTCTGGTTCGGCTGTCATCGACCATAACAATACTGCAGGTTTCGGTGCAGGCGCTATGGTGGCATTCTATACCTCGGCAGGTGATGCCGGACAGCAGCAAAGCATGGCCTATTCTACAGATGGAGGTAAGAACTTTACACGCTACGCCGCCAACCCCGTTATTAAGAATAATGACGACCGTCAGCGCGACCCCAAGGTGTTCTGGCATGCCGATTCCCAGCAATGGATTATGTCGCTGGCCAAGGGCTGGAGCAAGGGCATAGAGTTTTTCGGTTCTACCGATATGAAGACCTGGACCAAGCTAAGCACGTTTGTAGTCGACCTGCCTGGTCGTCCTGATTTGCAGTGGGAGTGCCCCGATTTGCTGCAGTTTGGCGATAAGTGGGTGCTGATAGTAAGTGTTAACCCAGGCGGCCCCGTATTGGGCTCAGGCACCATGTACTTTGTTGGTCAGTTCGATGGCAAGGAATTCAAGGCCGATGCACTCGACTATCCGCTCTGGCTCGACTATGGTATGGACAACTATGCTGGCGTTACTTGGAGCAATACCGGCGATAGAAAACTGCTGATTGGTTGGATGAACAACTGGAACTATGCTGGCGATGTGCCTTGTTCGCCTTGGCGTTCGGCCATGACTTTGCCTCGCGAGTTGAAACTTATCAACTACAACGGCACTCCTTTGTTGACAAACACTGTGGTTAGCGAAATCGATAAGATAGCCGGTAGTTGGCTGTCGGCAGGTTCTAACCTTGATGTTAAAGATGCCTATCAGCTCAGAATCAAGCTCAATCTTGATAAGAACTCTACCATCACGCTGGGTAATTCGTTCGATGAGAAATACGTCATCGATATTAATGCTTCATCCAGTATGCTTACTGTTCATCGCACCTCTGCTACAGGTAAGACTAATTTCAACGGAACATTCTCAGTTCCTTCAATGCGAGCCCCTCTGAATGTTTCAGGTACTACTGTAACGCTCGACATCTACGTTGATCAATCGTCAGTAGAGCTCTTTACTGAAAATGGCACCATGTCGATGACCAACCTCATCTTCCCCCAGAGCATTTATAACACTCTGACAGTGTCTGGTGCTGATTACGAGGCTCAAGTCCGTCAGCTCAGCAGAATCTGGTAATATCATCAGTCACAATAAAAAATCGTTCATTGTATGTATTTTTGTTTCAATGAACGATTTTTTTATTTTTTTGAATCATTTTTTATCGTCTTCCTATTAAAACTATCGTACCTTTGCCGCAGAAAATTTGGGATACGTTATATATATTGTTTTTAGTTAGAGTAAATGATTTAGGTTTTATTTTTGTAGTAATTTGGTTTTAGGTTTATTAGTTGGTAAAAGAAAAGGCGCCGCTCGTGATGAGTGGCGCTGTTTTTATTATTTCGAATTGATGATTAGGTTAGCTGTGGGCAGACTGCCTTTGACGCTTACTGTTACCTTGCCCTTCTTTTGCGAGCTGCGTACCACCAGCAGGGCGCGCCCCTTCCATGTGGTAACACGGGGTGAGGTCTTAGGCTCGCGGTCTTGCAGATCGGCAGTGGCAAACGACATCAGTCGGCCTTGCCCTTGAACGGCAGCCTCGCAGGGGATTGCTGCATCGGGACATACACGCCCCTGGGCATCAACTACCTCGATAGTGATATAAGCCAGATCCTGACCATCGGCTTTGAGTGCAGGCCTGTCGGCAGTGAGACGCAGTTTGGCAGGCTCTCCGGCAGTACTCAGTGTAACGCTCTTGCCTCCCGCCTCAGCACGCAGTGTTCCTGCCTGGTAAGGTACGCTGAACACTGCCTTGAACTCTGTGCTGATGTCAACACTCTTTTTACCTATTTGTTTGTCGTTCAGATACAGTGTCACCTCGGGCGCCTTGGTGTAAACCTCTACCTCTACGGGCTTGCCTTCCCATCCCTGCCAGTTCCAGCTCTCCCAAGTAGGCCATACGCTCCAAGACGTCATGTTAATCTTGCCACGATAGCCATCGGGCTCCTTCACAGCCATGTACAAATCCTTAGAATCCTTCCACAACATCTCTCGATAATGACTGATGGGCTTGCGCCAGCCAGTAATGTCCACATCGCCGCAATAGGCACCATGCCACTCGGGCACACCGCCTTCGCGCCAGCTTTCGCCTGGTGTCTCACCGTCGTAATAGTTTCGGCCGATACCAGACTCGCCAAGGTAGTCGAGACCTGTCCATACCATGTCGCCAATAACGTATGGATAATCACTTACAACCTTCCAGTTTCTGAAAGCATCGCGCGGATAGCTCTCGGTCTGCCACATCACGCGTTTTGGATTGCGCTGATGATCGCTGGCGTGTTTGAATATCATATAGTTATATCCGCCGATATCGAGCACGTCAAAGTGTGGATCGTATATTTCCCAGTCTCTGTCCCAGGCACAAAGAGCCTCGGTTACGGGGCGTGTGGCGTCGTAATCCAGAACGGCCTGCTTCAACATCTTTGCGGTGTGTACCACGCGTATGTCTTTGCGCTCTATCACCTCATTGCCGATGCTCCAACAGATGATGCTGGGGTGATTGCGGTCGCGCTCTACCATCGCACGGATATCCTCCCGATAGCATGAGTCTATAAGCGTAGAATAGTCGTATGGCTTCTTAGCAGAGCGCCATCCGTCGAAGGCCTCACCAATGACCAGCATTCCGATAGAGTCGCAGGCATCGAGGAAAGCACGTGTGGTGGGATTGTGCGATGTTCGGATGAGATTAAAACCAGCATCCTTCATCTGACGCACCTTTCTGATTTCGGCAGCGTCGAAGGCCATCGCACCAAGTACACCATCGTCGTGATGCACACAAGCACCATTAAGGAGCAGAGGTTTGCCATTCAGCACAAAACCGTTTTCAGCATCGTAGGTAAACCAGCGGACACCATAGCTGACTGTCTGCTTATGGATAACATTTCCTGCCTCTTTAAGTTCAGCCTTCACCTCGTAGCAGAAAGGATCATCAGGCGACCACAGATGCGGATGATTGATGATAAACGAAGTAGAAACCGACTTCTGCTGATGGGCAGGTACACTCACCATCATCTGCCCCGCGCCAATGGCTACCACTGCATTTCTTTCGCTATCAGACTCGTTGCTGATGGTTGTTTCAACCTTCACCACAGCCTTGTCTGCCGAAACCTCAGGGGTAGTTACAACCACACCGTTCTCGGCAATGTGCAGGGCGGGCATAGATTCAAGCCACACGTGGCGATAGATACCCGAGCCGGTATACCAGCGGCAGTTGGGCAGTTCAGAGTTATCTACCTTTACCAGCACCTCATTCAGGCGCTTGTCTCTATATAGGTAAGGTGTAATGTCGATTGTGAACGGTGTGTAGCCATAGGCGTGCTGCCCCGCTTTCTGTCCGTTGATAAAAACCTCAGCCTTCTGATACACGCCCTCAAAGTGCAACTTTGTCACTTCGCCCTTGGGTGTGGCAAACATCTTGCGATATTCGCCCTTGCCGCCAGGATACCAACCGCCATCGGTGCCATTGGTTGCTTCAGCTGTTGGATCAGAAGCATACGATATGGCCCAATCGTGAGGCAGATCTACACTTACGGTCTTACCCTCGTGGGTAAACTTCCATCCATTGTCGAATAACTGTTTTGTTTGAGCTGTGGCACTTACAAAGGCCGCCAGCATCATGGTGCATAAATAGAAATGTTTCATATTGGTAAAATTTTCTGCAAAGAAAATAAAAAAAACAATAACTTCCAAGTTTCTTGGTGTTTTTTTAACAATTAATGAATAATAGAGAGCGGCGATTATTGGATGGCCGCACCGCGAAGTGCAGCCAGATGGCGCCATGGCGATTTTTTTCTATCAGCAGTTCATCGAAGTCCTGCTTCGTTTCGTTGCTGATGTCGAGCAGGATAGCCGCATAGCGTATCAGTTGTTCCATATTCTCCACCCGGATATCCACGGCACAGCCAGTTAGGTGGTTACTTGTAGGCACGCCCCCAATCTTCTTATTCAACTGCGGCGATCGGTAGCCGCTGTTGATGATTATCGGAACTCCTGCTCTTTCGCGCAGTGTTTCCAGCCATTTGCAGAGGTTAGTGAGATTTGCAATCGCCTCATGACTGGGAATATTATACACTTCGGGATGACTACTGCTTCGGGTGAACTCCCCGAGCATAAAGTGCTCGGAGAGTTTTGCATTACTATTCAACTGAATTATCTGTTCCATTTAATGTTTAATGTTTAATGTTTAATGTTTAATGTTTAATGTTTTCTTTCTAAAACTGATATCTGATATTTGATACACAAAATGGCGACTTTTCCAATTTCGTATCATTGTGAGGGTATGCTCTGCGTCCATGCCTTGTTGCAGACGTACGCGCCTTGCATCCTCTACTGTAAACTCGGCAGGCAACAGAGCCAACAAACTCTGAGGACCACGCTTGGAGGTCGGAATGTCGTCGTCAGCATGACGAATCAGGTCGCCAAATATCGTCATCTTAATATAGAGGTCGTAATAGAGGCTCCAGCGGCAAAACGTCTCAATAGACTTTTCCCACTTCATGCCGTTGGCTGCATAAAGCATACAAGCCTTGCGGAATGCTATCACTAAGGCACGATGCGACAGGTTGTCGAACACTCTGTCTTGAGATAAACGTGCAAAATCTGCACATTCATCCTTAAGCTTTCGCGCCAACTTCTTAGCCTCCTTGCATTCAATCACGCCTGTGGCCGATTTCAAGTTTTCGATATAGGGCTTAAGCGCAGCATCGTACTTCTCTCCGTACGTACCAAACACCGAAATCTCTGCACCCACCTCTTCCTCTGGGATTGTAGCCAGACACAGGCGCGAGATAGGACCGTCGGTCAGCACATAGCGGAAATACTTTATGGCCTTGGCCGTTGTGGTGTTGGCATTCCAGTTCAGATGCAGACTGCCCGAGCCTGTAACGCTCTGAGTACCAGCACGGTCGGTTCCGTAGTCGTTACCCTCGTCGTCGCATAGCTTCAGCGTAGTAAACTGGTTGCCACGACCTGATGCTCCCTCAATCTTATCCCACTGCTCCAGCTCGTTTATGCGCACATAGAGCGGCGCGCCTTGTGCCTCGTCCATTCGCTGAACAAGGGCAGCCTTGGTTATATCGCTCTTGATGGTCTGGATAATCAAGTCGGCAGGGCGCTGAGGTTTCTGCTTGTTGGCCGCCTTCGAGTTATACTCGTCGTTAAACTCCTTCAGTCGCCTGCGGTTCTCCTCGTCGCGTTTTTTCATGTCGGCGATGATATGTGCCAACGGCTGTTTGGTGCAGGAGTCTTTTCCCGAGCCTGTTCCGGCCACTATCAGACAATTGCCGCGCAGTTCGCGCACCTGATTGTCGATATACAAGAAACTAAGGTTCTTAGGATACGCCATCAGTCCGGGGAACATAGCCTGAGCCACAGTAGCCTTATACTTCTGCGGCGTGTTGCACAACACCGCGTCTACCAGTTTGGGGCGCTTATCAGGAATCGCGGGCGGCGTTTTGCTGGCGAAAATCTTAGACAACTCAGAGCTTGGTTCGCTTGGGTCAAGTGTATAGGTTGGTTGAGGGCTCTCTTTTTCAGGCGTTCTACCTTCCAGCGCATCCAACACAGTTTTCAAGCGTCCCGGCATACCTTCGTAGCTGGATTTAAGAGCATTGGCTATTTTCTGACGTTTCTCCTCTATCGGGAACCCGTCATAGCAGGGAATAACCTGATCAAGCCATTCCGCACTGCGCCCGCAGATATGTCTAAGGTCGCTCGCCAACTGGAATGTAAGCGTATCCCTGTCCCCCACATTAGGCTCAAACCCGCCATTATTCAACTCCCAATACTTCTTCAAAATCTCCGTAAACGGTATCCCATGATAGTTATCGGGGTATTCTTTTTGGCACGGATCTACACGGCTCTCTTCTTGAGAA